>Ga0247843_1000985_pt1 | contig 62824 bp, 56 predicted proteins | sample LaCruzMarch2017__FD_192420 | JGI IMG/M metagenome (GOLD analysis project Ga0247843, IMG submission 192420) | Freshwater microbial communities from meromictic Lake La Cruz, Castile-La Mancha, Spain - LaCruzMarch2017_8m | ecosystem: Environmental > Aquatic > Freshwater > Lake | place: Spain...
GCAGCTGCCGATGAAGCACACATCCACCGGCAACCCCTCGATCGGCGCACCGGGACGCAGATCCATGTAGCGGTAGGCCTCCTCGGCGATCGGCCGCTCGTCGCTCTCGGTCTGCTCGAGGGTGGGCACCGTTTCGTCGACGCCGATGGCCTGGCCCGGCGTGATGCCCCAGGTGATGGTGGGCGCGATTGTGGCGGCATCGAACACCACCTCGTCGTCGAAGCTGGCCTCAGGGCCCGAAGCCAGGGAGCTCCACCAGGCCACGGCGCGCTCCCAGGCGTCGCCGGTGGGGGCATGGGGCCGCCCCTTCAGGTAGGCGAAGGTGACGGCATCGGGGTTGACGTAGCCGCAGCGGGCGCCGCCCTCGATGGCCATGTTGCAGAGCGTCATCCGCTCCTCCATCGAGAGGGCCTCGATCGCCGGTCCGGCGAACTCGTAGGCATAGCCCACACCGCCCTTCACCCCAAGGGTCCGGATCACGTGCAGCACCAGATCCTTGGCGTAGACGCCGCTCTGCAGGGCCCCGTCCACCCGGATCCGCCGCACCTTCAGCTTGCCCATCGCCAGGCTCTGGCTGGCGAGCACGTCGCGCACCTGGCTCGTGCCGATGCCGAAGGCGATGGCGCCGAAGGCGCCGTGGGTGGAGGTGTGGGAATCGCCGCAGGCCACGGTCATGCCGGGCTGGGTGAGCCCCAGCTCCGGAGCGATCACATGGACGATCCCCTGGCGGCCACTGCCGAGGCCATGCAGGGTGATGCCGTGGCGGGCACAGTTGCCCTCCAAGGTGGCGAGCATCGCCTCGGCCAGGGGATCGGCGAAGGGGCGGGCCTGGGAGGTGGTGGGCACGATGTGGTCCACCGTGGCCACCGTGCGCTCGGGGTGGCGCACCGTGAGACCCAGGTCGTTGAGGGCGGCGAAAGCCTGGGGGCTGGTGACCTCATGGATCAGGTGCAGCCCGATGAACAGCTGGGTGGCTCCGCCCGGCAGGTCGGCGACCCGGTGCAGCTCCCAGACCTTGTCGTAGAGGGTGCCGGCGCTCAAGAGGAAGGATCAAGACAGTCTGAAACCACACTAGAAGGCGCCTGTTCCGCCGGGGCGGGCTCGCGCCGGAAGAGGCCGTCGAGGTAGTGGCGGGCCACGGCCCGGTCATGGCTGGCGTGCTGGAACAGAAATCCGGCCAGGGCCGCCTGCATCAGCCGGTACTGGTCCCACTGGGGGTGCACCCGGATGAACTCCCGCATGGCCTCGAAGAGGTCCTCCGGCATCTGGTTCTCGATGCTGACGGTCCGGGGAGCGTGGTCGGGGATCTGGCTCATGCGGCGCTGGTCGTCGGTCCCCCCCATCAGGCCACGGGGCTCCCCCCGGCGTCAAAGCCGGCCCCACCGGGCCGGTCCCAAGGGACCGCCGCTGAGAATCACGGCGGGGGGCGGTTTCCCAGCCAATGCCCGGGGGCAGTCGACGGACCTGCGTGCGGGACTGCGTCAGGTCAAGGGGGGAAGGCCTTTCCCGCAGCAAGAGGCGAGGACCCCTGCGACGGCTTCGGCCCAGCCCCGGCGACCTGTGGAAAAGGCCCTGTGTTTCGGGGGAAAAGTGCCAGGCAGGGGGGAAAAGTCCATGCCACAGGATTCGTGATCGTTGGCGGCCGGGGGCAGCAGATGTTCCGATGGGGCCCGATCAGCTGGCCGCCGTGTTCAGCCGTAACCGCAGGCGGTTCAGACTTTCCCCCACCGTGAGCGTCTGGATCCAGGTGCGCTCGCGGCCACTGCCGAAGCGGACCGCCTCGCTGCCGCAGCCATCGGGGCCGGCCACGGCGATGTGCACCAGCCCCACCGGCTTCTCGGCCGTGCCACCACCGGGTCCGGCGATGCCCGTGACCGCCACGGCCCAGGTGGCCCCCGTGAGGCGCCGGGCCCCCTCCGCCATCGCCTCGGCCACCGGGTCACTCACTGCCCCATGGGCAGCGAGCAGCTCGGCCGGCACCCCCAGCAGGTGCTGCTTCACGGTGTTGGCGTAGGCGATCACCCCACCGAGAAACACCTCCGATGCCGCCGGCACCGCCACCAGGGCGGCCCCGAGGCCGCCGCCGGTGCACGACTCCGCCACCGCCAGGGTCTCGCCGCGGCGCCGCAGGGCCGCCAGCACCACCGAGGCCAGGCTGTCGCCGTCGGCACCGAAGCAGCTGGTTCCGGTGCGGCGGCGCAGTTCCGCCTCCACCGGGGCCAGCAGGGCGGCGGCGGCGGCCCCGTCCGCGGCCCGGGCCGTGATGCGCAGCTTCACCTCCCCGGCGCCGGCATACGGGGCCACGGTGGGGTTCTCCAGCGCCAGCAGGTCGTGCACCCGCTCGGCCAGATCGGACTCGGCCACGCCCCAGAAGCGCAGCATGCGGCTGGCGAACACCCCACCAGCCAGGCCCGCCTCCTGCAGCCAGGGGGCCGCGGTGGCCTCCCACATCGCCCGCAGTTCGCTGGGCACCCCAGGAAACGTGAGCACGGTGAACCCCGGCACCGGGGTCCAGATCATCCCGGGCGCCGTGCCGGTGGGGTTGGGCAGCACCGCGGCCCCACGCGGCAGCAGGGCCTGCTTGCGGTTGGAGGGGGCCACGGTCCGGCCCCGGGCCGTGATCCGGGCCTGGATCGCCGCCCAGATCTCGCCGTGCTCCACCAGGTCGGCGTCGAAGGCCGCCGCGATCGCTTCGGTGGTGAGGTCGTCGGGGGTGGGGCCCAGGCCGCCGGTGGTGATCAGCACCCGGCAGCGCCCCGCCGCCTGCCGCACCGCCTCGATCAGCCGCTCCCGGTTGTCGCCCACCACCTGCTGGCGGTGGTGCACCACCCCGAGGGCGGCGAGCTGTTCGGCCAGCCAGCGGGCATTGCCGTTGACGATGTTGCCCAGCAGCAGTTCGGTGCCGATGCAGAGCACCTCCACCCCGGCGCCGCCGGGGGAGCTGCTCACTTGGCCTCCTGCTGCATCTGCCGGCGGCAGACCACCAGCACGGCGATCAGCACCGCCGTGGCCAGGGCCAGCCAGAGGAAGCGCATCTCCGCATTGGCCAGCACCAGGGCGATGGACGCCAGCCACTGGGTGAAGGCGTAGATCAGCACCACGGTGCGGCGGTGGCTGAAGCCGGCCCGCAGCAGGCGGTGGTGCAGGTGGCGGCGATCGGGGTAGAAGGGGGAGCGGCCGGCCCGGAGGCGGCCCATGATCACCGCCGACATGTCAGCCAGGGGCAGGGACAGGATCATCAGCGGCAACAGCAGGCTGACGCTGGTGAGGCGCTTGGCCGGGCCGACGATGCTGATCGCCGCCAGAGCGAAGCCGAGGAAGTAGGAGCCCCCGTCGCCCATGAAGATGCGGGCCGGGTTGAAGTTGTGGCGCAGGAAGCCCAGGCAGCTGCCGGCCAGGGCCGCCGCCAGCAGGCCGGCGGCGGGCTGGCTGAGGCTGAAGCTCACCGAGAGCAGCCCCACGGCGGCGATGCCGCTCACCCCCGCCGCCAGCCCGTCGAGGCCATCGAGCCAGTTGATCGCGTTGGTGATGCCCACGAGCCAGACCACCGTGGCCAGCAGGCTCAGCCCCTCCGGCAGCGGCAGACCGGCGACGGAGGTCCCCAGGCCGAAGGGCAGATCGATACTGCCGATGCGCACCCCCTGGTTCCACACCGCCGCGGCCACCAGCACCTGGCCGAGCAAACGGGGCAGGGGGGGAAGGGCGAACAGGTCGTCGGCCAGGCCGATCACGAAGAAACAGAGGGCCCCCGCCAGGGTGGTCCAGATCAGCTGGTCCTTGTCCGGTGGCAGCTCGGCGAAGCCGCCGAAGGTCCAGGTGAAGGCCAGCGAGAGGCTGAAGCCAGCCACGATCCCCACCCCTCCGAGCCGCACCATCGGCAGGGTGTGCTGCTTGCGGGAATCGGGCGGGTCGACCAGACCCCAGCGAAGACCGAGCCTCCTCACCACCGGCACGATCAGCGCCGTAAGCAGGGCCGCCGCGGTGGCTGTGAGCAAGGCCGCCGCGTTGGGGCTGTAGGCGAGGGTCACAACGGCGGGCCGGAAAGCAACGGTCCTTAGGGGGTCAGGTTACGGGCGAACGGGGGCGTCAGGCGTGCTGAAGCTCACGTTGACGCCCATAGAGAGGAAAGCGCCCGCAGAGGGAGGCCACCCGTTCCCGGCAGCGCAGCTCGACGGCGGCATCGTCCTGATGCAGCAGGCGATCGGCGATGACATCGGCCACCTCGCGGAAGGCCTCGGCATCGAAGCCGCGGGTGGTGAGCGCGGCGCTGCCCAGACGCAGGCCGCTGGTGACGAACGGCGACTCCGGATCGAAGGGCACCGTGTTCTTGTTGGCGGTGATGTTGACGTCGCTGACCAAGCGATCGGCCAGCTTGCCGGTCAGGCCGATGGAGCGCAGGTCGAGCAGGACCAGGTGGTTGTCGGTGCCGCCGGAGACCACGGCGATGCCGCGCTCCTGGATCCGCTCGGCCAGGGCCTGGGCATTGCGCACCACCTGCTGGCTGTAGCTGCGGAAGCTGGGTTGCAGCGCTTCCCCGAAAGCCACGGCCTTGGCAGCGATCACGTGCTCGAGCGGCCCGCCCTGGGAGCCGGGGAAGACGGCCTTGTCGAACTGGCGGCCGAAGTCGGCGTCGTTGCAGAGGATCAGGCCACCCCTGGGGCCCCGCAGGGTCTTGTGGGTGGTGGTGGTGACCACGTGGCAGTGGGGCACCGGGCTGGGATGGACCCCGGAGGCCACCAGGCCGGCGATGTGGGCCATGTCGGCCAGCAGGTAGGCCCCCACCTCGTCGGCGATGGCCCGGAAGGCGGCGAAATCGATCGTGCGGGGGTAGGCGGAGTAGCCGCAGATGATCAGCTTCGGCCGATGCTCCAGGGCGAGCTGGCGGATGGTGTCGACGTTGAGCTGGTGGGTCTCGGGGTCGACGCCGTAGTGGACGGCCTTGAACCACTTACCCGACACGTTCACCGGCGAGCCGTGGGTGAGGTGGCCGCCGTGGGAGAGATCCATCCCCAGGATCGTGTCGCCGGGCTGCAGCAGGGCCAGGAAGACCGCGAAGTTGGCCTGGGCGCCGCTGTGGGGCTGGACGTTGGCCCAGGCCGCACCGAACAGCTGCTTGGCCCGCTCGATGGCCAGCTCCTCAATGATATCGACGTGCTCGCAGCCGCCGTAGTAGCGCTTGTGGGGCAGGCCCTCGGCGTACTTGTTGGTGAGCACCGAGCCCTGAGCCTCCATCACCGCCCGGGAGGCGAAGTTCTCGCTGGCGATCAGCTCGAGGTGGGTCTGCTGGCGCCGCAGCTCCTTCTCGATCAGGGCGGCGATGGCCGGATCACCACTGGCCAGGGAGCTGTCGATGGCAGCCACGCTGGAGGAGGTGGGAGCAGGGCCGTGATCCATTCGGTCCGCCATGGGGCTACGCAAGATGAATCCGATCGTAGGCAAACGGCGCTGGACTGGCCGGGCTTCGGGCGGGGCCAGCCCGACGGCCATAAAAAACCGCCCCGGGGGGCGGTGAGAGAGAGAACGCGCCTGGAGAGATTCGAACTCCCGACCCTCTGATCCGTAGTCAGATGCTCTAATCCGCTGAGCTACAAGCGCCTGCCAGGTCATTCTCACCCCACGGGGTGCCGATCCGTCAACAACGCCCCTGCCACCCCCGCCCCGATAGGGTCCGCATCAGAGCCCAGACCTTCCCCCATGCCGATCCGCTGGTACGGCCCCGCCGATCCCGACGATCCCACCTATCGGCACTTCGCGCGGATCGTGAACCTCACCCTCCATGCCGCCCTGTTCGCCGCCGTGAACAGCGGCCTCTGGTTCGTCCAGGGGATGCGGCACCCCTGGTCCCACCTGAACTGGCTGACGCTCGGCTGGGCGGGGCTGCTGCTGATCCATGGCACCGTGGTGGTGCTGCAACGCCCCCAGCCCCAGCCATGACGCTTGCCGCCGCTGATCTCGAAGAACTGAGCCGCTCGATCGCCGATCGACTCTACGTGCAGGTGGCCGGCTGGCATCTGTACCTGGGCGATGCGGGCCTGGCCCAGACCCTGGCGATCGAGTGCGCCGCCCGGCTCGACCAGGGCGCAGAAGTCTGCGCCCGCCAGGCCCTGGAGGCGGTGCAGGTGCCGATCGGCGGCGGCGGCACGCGGCTGCCCCTGGCGCGGCTGGTGCCCGCCGGCCAGCTGCGGGATCTCGAAGACGTGCTGCAACCCTTTTGCTGACAGCCGCGGCCGCAAGCCCCCTCTACCGATAGGGTGACCACCCCACGCAGGCGGGTCGTGCTGGTCATCGAAGTCACCAATGCCCGCGACGTGGTGCGCCAGCGCATCGGCAGGCTCGGGGGTCGTCTGATCGGCAAGGTGGTTGATGCCGAGGCCCAGGTGGAGAAGGCCCTGATCCAGGAACTGGAGACCGCCTTCCGCGATTTCGGCATCGAAGCCCGGATCTTCTCCATCGACGGCCCCCAGATGATCGGCCGCTCCCACCTGGAGATTCCCGTGCAGGTCCGCGAGGAGCGCCAGGTGCGGCTCTCCTAGGCCCGGCGGCGCACCATCTGCAGCAGCTGGCGGGCCTCCGGCACGCCGGCCAGGCTCGTCAGCAGGCCGTAGAGGCCCACCGCCAGGCCACTGCAGAGCACGTTCTGCAGCAACAGACCCCCCAGACCCGGGGGCCAGGCCACGGCCAGCGAGAGCCCCCAGCAGGCGGCTCCGCCGGCCACGGCCGCCAGCAGCAGCTTGCCGCTGTCGGCGGCCCAGAGCCGCAGGGGCAGGCCCCCCAGCCGGCGGCTCAGGGCCAGCAGCAGGCCGGCGCAGGTGATCAGGTTCACCGCCACGGTGGCCAGCACCAGGCCGGCGGCGCCGGCATTGAGCATCGGCAGCTGGAGACCCCAGCCCGGGGTGGGACCGCCGGTGAACGCCCAGCAGAAGACGGCGTTGAGCCCGATCCCGGCCAACGACCAACGGAAGGGGGTGTTGCCGTCGCCGAGGGCGTAGAACACCCGCACCAGCACGTCCCGGCCCAGGTAGGCCGGCATGCCGATCCCGTAGGCCATCAGCAGCTGGCCCACCAGGTCGGCGGCGCTGCGATCGAAGGCGCCGCGCTGGTAGATCAGGGCCACGATCGGTACGGCCAGGGCCACCATCAGCGCCCCCAGGGGCAGCATCGTGGCGTTGGAGAGCATCAGTCCCTGGCGGATGCGGCCGATCAGCTCGGGCCGGTCCTCCGGTGCCGTGAGCCGGGCGTACACCGGCAGCAGCGGCACCAGCAGCACATTGGAGAGCAGGCCCAGGGGCGTCTGCACCAGCAGGTTGGCGTAGCCCAGGCCCGCCGCCGCCGCCGGCATGCCCGAAGCGAAGAACAGCGACACGAAGACGTTGATCTGCAGCATCCCCGAGGAGAGGGTGGCCGGAGCCATCACCTGCAACACCTCCCGCACGCCGGGATCGCGCCAGTCCCAGACGAGCTGCAGCCTGTTGAGGCCCTCCTTGGCCAGGGCCGGCAGCTGGATCAGCCACTGCAGGATCGCCCCCAGCGTGGTGCTGGCGGCCAGCACCACGCCGCCGATCACCGCCGTGGCGGGCAGGGTGATGCTGCTGCCCAGCTGCCACCAGAGCAGACCGATGCCGACGATGACGGCGACGCTGGAGAGCAGCGGGCTCACCGAGGGCAGCCAGAACACGTCGGCGGCGTTGAGGGCGCCGAAACCGAGGCCGATCAGACCGGCGAACAGGGCCATCGGCGCCATCCAACGCAGCTGCAGCACGGCCAGGGCATGGCGCTCCGCGTCCAGGCCTGGACCCACCAGATCGATGAGCGGATCGGCGGCCAGCAGCAGCAGCACCGTGACGACGATCAGTCCCGCGCCCACCAGGGTGTTGATGCTGGCCAGCACGTGGGCGCCCTCGTGGCGCGGCCGCCGGGCCAGCACGCTCACCATGGCGCTGTGGAAGGGCCCGTTGATGCCACCGAGCAGGATCAGCAGGAAACCGGGCAGCACGTAGGCGTAGTTGTAGGCGTCGTAGGCCGCCCCAACGCCGAAGGCGGCGGCGATCACCTGCTGCCGCAGCAGGCCGGCCACCTTGCTGAGGGCCGTGGCCGCCCCCACGATCAGGGCTATCCGGCGCAGGGATCGGGCCATGGCGGCGGGGCAGTGCCTATCGGGACGCACGGCAGTATGGCCCTCCTCCCCCGGCAGCCGACCCATGGCCCCAGCCACCACCGCCGTGCCCGTGCTGCCCACCGGTCCGCTGGTGGAGGGGGTGCTGCTGAAGCGCTACAAGCGCTTCCTGGCCGATGTGGCCCTGGACGATGGCCAGACGGTGACGGCCCACTGCCCCAACACCGGGCCGATGACCGGGGTGCTGTTGCCGGGCGGCCGGGTACGCCTGCGCCACGACCCCTCACCCAGCCGCAAGCTGGCCTGGACCTGGGAACAGGCCCAGGTGGGAGCCCATGGCGGCGGCCAGGTCTGGGTGGGTGTCAACACGGCGCTGCCCAACCGGCTGGTGCGGGCCACGATCGAGGCGGGTTGCCTGGAGCCCTGGCTGGGCCCGGTCGGCAGCGTGCGGGCCGAGGTGCCGTACGGAGAGGGGCGCCGCAGCCGCATCGACCTGCTGCTGACACCGGCGGCGGGGGCCGCCGATCCGCGGCCGATCTACGTGGAGGTGAAGAACACCACCTGGAGCGACGGCGATCTGGCCCTGTTTCCCGACACCGTCACCGAGCGGGGCCAGAAGCATCTGGTGGAACTCACGGCCCAGCTACCCGGGGCCCGGGCGGTGCTGGTGCCCTGCCTGAGCCGGGGCGATGTGACCCGCTTCGCGCCCGGGGACAGTGCCGACCCCCGCTATGGGGAGCTGTTCCGCACGGCCGTGGCGGCCGGGGTCGAGGTGCTCCCCTGCCGCTACAGCTTCACGGACGCCGCCGTGACGTTCCTCGGCCTTGCCGCTCAGGCGTGGTGAGGGTGGTAGTGGCTGCCGCGATAGCAGTGGGCAGGAATGGCCATGGGGACTGGAGCGGAGACGGGAAGACTGGAGCCGGGCCCCCCCTGCGATCCGGAGGATGTGTTCTGAAATTCCCCTGGTATCGAATCAGACATTGCCCCGGTCTCACCCCATGGATAGTCGGACATTGTTGATGCCAGTTGCGGCATCAGAAGTCGAGCATTCACTTCACCGCGTTCCCATGACCGTTTCAAGTCAACAGCACAAGTCCCGAGCGCCTCGAAGCCTCGGGGAGGCCAGTCTTCTTGAGGCGCCCACCCTGTTAATGCGCAAGGTTCGTGGTTTTTCCTCCCAGGAGGGGCTCACCTGGCTCGCCTGTGTCCCCCTCGCCCTGTTCGGCCTGGGCGTGTTCACCCTCTCCGCCCACGCCGCCGAACTGCCCGAGCTCACCCCCGCTTTCCTGATCAACAACCTCTGGTTGGCCATCGCGGCCTTCCTGGTGATCTTCATGAACGCCGGCTTCGCCATGGTGGAGGCTGGCCTCTGCCGTCAGAAGAACGCCGTCAACATCCTGGCCAAGAACCTGATCGTCTTCGCCCTGGCGGTGACGGCCTACTGGTTCATCGGTTATTCCCTCATGTACGGCGATTCCATCGCCGGTGGCTGGCTGCACTTCAAGGGCCTGTTCTTCGATCCCACCGTCACCCCTGAAATGGTGACCGAAGGCAAGCTCACCCCCAGCGTCGACTTCCTCTTCCAGGCTGCCTTCGCCGGCACCGCCGCCACGATCGTCTCCGGCCTGGTGGCCGAGCGCATCAAGTTCAAGGAGTTCGTGATCTTCTCCCTGATCCTGGTGGGCATCATCTACCCGATCGCCGGCAGCTGGAAGTGGAACGCCAACGGCTGGCTCAATCAGCTCGGCTTCATCGACTTCGCCGGATCCACCCTGGTCCATACCGTGGGCGCCTGGGCCGGCGTGATCGGCGCCCTGATCCTCGGCCCCCGCATCGGCAAGTTCATCGATTCCAAGCCCCAGGCCATCCCGGGCCACAGCCAGGCCCTGGCCACCCTGGGCTGCCTGATCCTCTGGCTCGGCTGGTATGGCTTCAACCCGGGTTCCGTCCTGGCCATGACCGAAGCCGTTCCCTACATCGCCGTCACCACCACCCTCGGCGCCGCCGGCGGCGGCATCGCCGGCACCCTCTTCTCCCAGATTCACTCCGGCAAGCCCGACCTCACGATGACCATCAACGGCATCCTGGCCGGCCTGGTGGGCGTGACTGCCGGCTGCGACGGCTTCCCGATGTGGGCGTCCTGGGTCGTGGGCTTCATCGGTGGTGGCCTGGTCGTCTACGCCGTGAGCTTCATCGATTCGATCGGCATCGACGACCCCGTCGGCGCCTTCTCCGTCCACGGCATCGGTGGCATCTGGGGCACCCTGGCCGTGGGTCTGTTCAACAAGGACGCCGGCCTGCTGCTCGGCAAGGGCTTCAACCAGCTCGGCCTGCAGATCCTTGGCAGCTTCTCCTATTCCATCTTCACGATCGTCACCGCCTGGCTCCTCTGGAGCGTCCTCGGCGCTCTCACCGGAGGCATCCGGGTGCACGAGAAGGAGGAGGAGCTCGGTCTCGACATCAGCGAGCACGGCATGGAGGCCTATCCCGACTTCGTCTCGTCCTCCAACTGACCACCCGGTTCAGGCCGTTCACGCACCGCGGCTCGCGCCGCGGTTTTTTTTCGCCCGTCCCACCACCGACCCCCATAGAGTCGGCACACCCCGGTACTTGCCTGTGGACACCCGTGCCTTCAAGCGCTCTCTCCACCATTCGGATCGCTACAACCGCCGCGGCTTCGGCCTGGGTGAGGAGGTCGCGGGCAGCCTTGAGCAGGCCTACCAGAGCAACCTGATCGCCAGCCTCAGGGAGAACGGCCACGTGCTGCAGCGCGGGCGTCTCAAGATCCGCCTGGCCGAGGCCTTCGGCTTCTGCTGGGGCGTGGAGCGGGCCGTGGCGATGGCCTACGAAACCCGCCGCCACTACCCCAGCGAACGGATCTGGATCACCAACGAGATCATTCACAACCCTTCGGTCAACGCCCATCTGCGCGAGATGGACGTCCGCTTCATCCCCGTCGACGACGACGTCAAGGACTTTTCCGAGGTGGGCACCGGTGACGTGGTGATCCTGCCCGCCTTCGGCGCCACCGTGCAGGAGATGCAGCTGCTCAACGAGCGCGGCTGCCACATCGTCGACACCACCTGCCCCTGGGTGTCGAAGGTGTGGAACACCGTGGAGAAGCACAAGAAGCATGCCTTCACCTCGATCATCCACGGCAAGGTGAAGCACGAGGAGACGCTCGCCACCAGCTCCTTCGCCGGCACCTACCTGGTGGTGCTTGATCTGGCCGAGGCCCGCATGGTCAGCGATTTCATCCTCGAGCGGGGCCAGGGGGCCATCGATCGGAAGGCCTTCATGCGCCATTTCGCCAATGCCTGTTCCCCCGGCTTCGACCCGGACAGGGACCTGGTGCGGGTGGGCGTCGCCAACCAGACCACCATGCTCAAGAGCGAAACCGAGGAGATCGGCCGCCTGTTTGAGCGCACCATGCTGCAGCGCTTCGGCCCCGCCGAGCTCGACGAGCACTTCCTGGCCTTCAACACCATCTGCGACGCCACCCAGGAGCGCCAGGACGCCATGTTCGCCCTGGTGGACGAACCCCTCGACCTGATGGTGGTCATCGGTGGCTACAACTCCTCCAACACCACCCACCTGCAGGAGATCGCCGTCAGCCGCGGCATCCGCTCCTTCCACATCGATACCCCTGAGCGCATCGGCCCGGGCAACCGCATCGAGCACAAGCCCCTGGGGGGCGCCCTCGAGACCCTGGAACCCTTCCTGCCGGCCGGCCCGGTCCGTGTGGGCATCACCTCCGGTGCCTCCACCCCCGACCGGGTCGTGGAGGATGTGATCGAGCGCCTGGTGGGCCTCAGCGAAGCGTGAGCCACCAGCCGGGATGACCCCACCCAGAGCCGGGGTTGACCGGGTGGCTTTACATTCATGAAAGGTTTTCCTCTCCCCCACGGCCGCCGGTGAGAGCGCAACCCCGGTCCTTTCCAGCAGCTCCCTTCTGACCCACCGCACGCCCCAGATCACGATGGCGGCAGGTTCCTCCCTGCACCAGGCTCCCGACGATCCAGGGGCCCCCAAGAGCGAACCCCTGCGGGAGCGGTCCGATCCCTCCGTACGTCGCTACGCCAGCGCCTTCGCCGATCTGATGGAGATGCGGGCTCCGGCTGCAGTGGTGGGCGCCTACCTCGACCGCCACGAAGGCTGGTTCCGCCGCTGCGCTGCCCCGATGACGGTCGAACCGATCGGCAACCAGGGTTACGTGCTCACCCTTGGCCGGTTCGGCAACTTCGGCTTTGAGGTCGAGCCGACGATCGGCCTCGAACTGCTCCCCCAGACCGCCGGCGTCTACCGCATCCTCACCGTGCCCCTGCCCCAGGTGGATGAAGCCCTGCAGGGTCTCTACGACGTCGAATTCGCCGCCTCCCTGCGGCTCGATGAGGCCGGCGGGGCGGAGGTCTCCACCGAAGAGGTGGATGGCGTCATGTTGCACACCCTGGTGCGCTGGCAGCTGGATCTGGCCGTGTGGCTGCGCCTGCCCGGCATGCTCTCGATCCTTCCCGACCACCTGGTGCAGAGCAGCGGTGACCACCTGCTGCGCCAGATCGTGCGACAGATCTCCCGGCGACTCACCTGGAAGGTGCAGGAGGATTTCCACGCCAGCCACGGCATCCCCTGCCCGCCCCGGCGCCGGGCCCAGTTCTGAGGGCCTGATGGCTCAGAGCGGAACGGGCCCCGATCCCCTCAGGCCGCCGGAGCGGTGAGGATCTTGTTGACGATCTGCATGCCGCTGACGGCCTGCCAGAGGAACAGGGTCATCACGGTCATATTGAGGCCCACGTGCACCTTGCGGGCGATCAGGTTGCCGGCCTGCATCAGGGGGGAGAGGGCCGCCGCCATGGCGATCAGGGAGGCCATGGCCAATCCCACCAGCAGGTGCGGTCCGACGAACAGCTTGCCGTTGTTGATATAGGTGACGGCCATGCCACCGACCAAGCCGAGCACCAGCACGGCCAGCACGAGGCTGCCGAAGAGGAAATGGCGTTTGGCGAACTGCCCCTTGATCAGCTCCTTGCGGTCCTCGGGCGTGGCGGTGCGGGTCTTCTTGGCCTTGATGCCCAGAAACATCGCGTAGCCGGCCAGGCCCAGCAGCACCCACATCAGCAGGGGATGCACGAAGTTGAGGCCGAAGGCAAGGGAACTGGGGAGGGCGGCGAACATCACGCGTTGGAACTCCACCGGGCCAGAGCCGGTTGTGGGCCCAACGAAGTTACAACTGCCGGCGACCTCAATGCAGAAAGTGACGACGGCCGGTGATCACCATCACCATGTCGTTGGCCTGGCAGGCGGCGATCGAATCCGGGTCGCGCTTGCTGCCGCCGGGCTGGATCACCGCGGTGATGCCATGCCGTGCCGCCAGAAGCACGGTGTCATCGAAGGGGAAGAAGCCATCGCTGGCCAGGACCGCCCCCCGGGCCGCGTCGCCGGCGGCCTCCAGGGCCAGCCGGGCCGAGCCCACCCGGTTCATCTGGCCGGCCCCGACACCGAGAGTGCGGCCGCCCTGAGCCACCAGGATGGCGTTGGACCGGACGTGACGCACCACCTGCCAGGCGAAGCGCAGATCCCGCCACTCCTGTTCGCTGGGCTGGCGGTCGCTCACCACCTGCCAGCTGTCGGGATCGGCGGGGCCATCGTCCGCCTGCTGGGCCAGCACACCCCCGAGCACGCTGCGCAGCTGCAGGCGCCCGGAGGCCGCCGTCACGGCCTTGGGGTCGAGCTCCAGCAGCCGCAGGTTGGCCTTCGCCGCCAGCCGCTGGCGGGCCTCCTCCGAGAAGGATGGCGCCACCACACATTCCAGGAACAACCCCGCCAGGTGATCGGCGGCGGTCCGATCCACCGCCCCATTGAGGGCAACGATGCCCCCGAAGGCGGAAACGCGGTCGGCATCCAGGGCCCGCAGCAGGGCGTCGGCGGTATCCACACCGAGGGCGACACCGCAGGGGTTGGTGTGCTTAACCACCACCGCCGCCGGCTCGGCCCCGGGGCCATACCCGAACGCCGCCACCGTGGTCAGGGCCGCTTCCAGGTCGATCAGGTTGTTGTAGCTGAGCTCCTTGCCCTGCAGCTGGCGGGCCGCCCCCCAGCCCACGTTGGCCTCCCCGCACCAGCGGGCGCTCTGGTGGGGGTTCTCGCCGTAGCGAAGCACCTGCCGCAGGGGCAGCTCCAGCCGCAGGGGCTGCGCCTGCGCCGCGGCGGCGGGCTGCTGATCTGCCAGGCGGCCCTCGATCCAGGTCGCGATGGCGGCGTCGTAGGCGGCGGTGTGGGCGAAGGCGGCCAGGGCCAGGCGGCGCCGCAGGGCCCCGTCGACCCGGCCGGCCGCCAGGGCGTCCAGGAAGCCTGGGTACTGGTCGGGATCGGTGAGCACCACCACGTCGGCGTGGTTCTTGGCGGCGGCGCGCACCATCGCCGGTCCACCGATGTCGATGTTCTCGATGGCGGTCTCCCAGCTGACGTCTGGGTCCGCCACGGTGGTGCGGAAGGGATAGAGATTGACCACCACCACATCGATCGGGACGATCCCCTGGGCCTCCAGGTCGGCCCGGTGGGAAGGGTCATCCCGGCGCGCCAGGATACCGCCGTGAATGCGGGGATGGAGGGTCTTGACCCGTCCGCCCAGGATCTCCGGGGCTCCGGTGTGCTCCGCCACCTTCGTGACCGGCAGGCCGGCGGCCGCCAGGGCTGCGGCGGTGCCGCCGCTGGAGAGCAGCGCGTAGCCCTGGGCCAGCAACCCCTCCGCCAGCGGCACCAGGCCCCGCTTGTCGGACACGCTCAGAAGGGCCGTGGGAGCCATGACGGCGGAAAGGGCATGGGAGGAGCCAACCTACGCAGCAACAGCCGAACGCCACCGTGCCCACGGATCCCTCCGCCGAAGCCCAGCTGAGTGAAGACGACGGCACCGCCCTCTGGATCGGTCCCCGCCAGGCCGGGCACCGTCTCGTGCTGCTGCACGGCTGGGGCGCTGACGCCGATGACCTGCTCGATCTGGGGGCGGAACTGATCGGCGCCGATCCCGCCAGCCTCGACCTGAGCGTGGTGGCCCTGCGGGCGCCCCTGCCCCATCCCGGTGGCTTTGGCCGCCAGTGGTACGACCTGCAGCAACCCGAATGGCCCCAGTTGCCCCAGGCCCGCCGCGACCTGCGGCAGCGGCTGCTGGCCCTGGGCACCACGGTGCCGCTGGAGCGCACCAGCCTGCTGGGCTTCTCCCAGGGGGCCGCCATGGCCATCGACGTGGCCACCGGCGGTGGCGCCGACGCCAGCGCCCCCCTCGCCCTGGCGGGCCTGATCGCCTGCAGCGGCTACCCGCACCCTGACTGGCGGCCCCAGGCTCCCCGCACAAGCATCCTGCTCACCCATGGGGAGCAGGATCCGGTGGTGCCCTTCGCGGCGAGTCAGGCGCTGGAAAGGTCCCTGGCGGAAGCGGGGGGATCGGTGCAGCGGATCGCCTTCCCAGGCGGCCATTGCATCGATCCCGACCTGATCGCCACCATGCGGGACTTCCTCTTCACTGGCTGGCGCGAAAGTGGCTGATGGGAAGGTTGACCCCTTCGCCAGCCCTGGGGATCAGACGAAGGCGTACTCGTACTCTTCCATTTCCTCCCAATCGTCGGAGGCGAGCGCTTCGAGGCCTTCGAACAGGACCTCCTCGCCGATGCTGTCGACGATCAGGCGCAGGGACGGAAACAGGAAGTGGTTCTCTTCGGCGTACTGGGCGCTGAACAGACCTTTCTCCCCCCAGAAGAAGCGGTCGGTGGTGTGCTCGTTGCGGCGCACGTTGAGGATCGCTGGAGCCATCAGCTCCGTTTCGGCGATGTAGCGGCGCGCCGCTGTGACCGGTTTGTGGGCGCCGGTTTCGAGGTTGAACGTGGGGACATGGGCGAGGACCCGCTGACCCGCGAGACGACGGCGACTGATCCGCTTGCGCTTCTTGGACATGGAATGGATCCCGGTGAAGGGAGGCCGAAAGGTGGAGTTGGGGGGGGGCTGCAGACGAGCGTGGGTCGGCAGGAGCCGACGACGAGCGCCATGGCGGACCCGCCACCCTGGAGAGATGGCGGGTCCACGTCCACACGACTGTCGACCTGAAGCGGGTCGGAGAGAATCACTGTCGGTAACACCGACCGGAACCCCTGGTGGGGTAGGGGCCGGGACAGAGGCGGTACGCAGCTGCCTCTGCTGTAGCCTTGGTTGCGAGCAAAGCGCAACACTGGCCTTTACGACTGCAACTTTCCGCCCGTCCGAGGACTGCGAGGTAGTGGTCGTTACCGACAGCTTAAAACTATTTTTGCGTTTCGACACGCCTCTTTTCAAAATTTCCCCCAACGACGCTGTCCGCGGGACGTGATGCCTGTCTCAGAGCGGTTTCTGGCCCTGGTGGGCTTCCAGCTGGGTCAGTTCATCGATTGCCCGGACGTCCGTTCGCTGGTGGTCTACGTCACCCAGCAGGGCACAACGGGCCAGCCCAGCCTGCTTCCGGTCGGCCACTGGCCCCCGGACGAGCGGGCCCTGCCACCGGTGGACACGGTCAGCCGGCTGCGGGTGCCCGCCGAGCAGCGGCGCTGGCTGCCCCTGCGCGATGGCCAGCGCCTGCTCGGTGCCCTGCAGGTGGAGGCCTCCCGCAACCCCTGGCCCGAGCCCCTCGCCCAGCGGCTCCAGGCCGTGGCCCTGGTCCTCACCGAAGCGCTGCGGCTGGATCTGGAGGGCGGAGAACTGCGCCAGCAGCTGACGGAACGCGAGGAGCAGCTGGGCCTGCTGCTCCACCAGCTGCGCAACCCCCTCACCGCCCTGCGCACCTTCGGCCAGCTGCTGCTGAGACGCCTCGGCCCGGAGCACAGTGACCGCTCCCTGGTGCAGGGCCTGCTGGCCGAGGAACGCCAGATCAACCGTTATGTCGATGCCATCAGCGAGCTGGTTCACCCCGAAGGCCTGCTCGCCGGCAGCACCTCCCCCCAGCCGCTGCTGCTGCCGCCGCTGTTGAGCGGGCCGGAGGGCCAGCCCCTGGCCGGGCTGCTCGAACCGCTGCTGCAGCGGGCGGCCGCCACCGCCACCCTGCAGGGGCGCGGTTGGCAGGGGCCCGAGGCCCTGCCCGATTGGAGCGGCGACAGCGGGGCCGTGGCGGAAATCCTGGCCAACCTGCTGGAGAACGCCTTCCGCTACAGCCCGCACGGCGCCAGCGTGGGCCTGCACATGGCCAGCGACGACGCCCGGCTCCACCTCACCGTGTGGGACGGCGGGCCGGCCATCGCGGCGGCGGAGCGGCAGGCGATCTTCGGGCGGGGCGTGCGGGGAACCCGGGGCCAGGAGCTGCCCGGCACCGGTCTGGGCCTGGCCCTGGGGCGGGATCTGGCCCGCAGCCTGGGCGGCGAGCTGGAGCTGGTGGTGCCGCCCCGGGCGCTGGCCGAGACGCTGCCCGAGCAGGGCAACGCCTTCCGGCTCAGCCTGCCGCGGCCGCCAGCCGCAGCACCGCCGCGATGAGCAGCAGGCCCAGCGATTCGGTCCACTCCACGCAGGCCCCGTAGGTGTCGCCGCTGTGGCCGCCCAGGCGACGGCCCAGGACCACTGGAATGAGCAGGGCCGGCACCAGGGCCACCAGGCCGGTGGGCACGGGCCAGGGCGCCAGACCCGGCCAGGGAAGCAGCAGCAGCACCGGAAGCAGCAGCAGGGTGGGCCGCAGTTCCACCGCCAGGGCTGCCCCGTGGGCGCGATGGAAGCCGGCGCTGCCGCCCGGCCGCAGATAGGGGAACCAGGCCATGGCGGGCAGGGGCGCCACCCGCCCGCAGACCGCCGCCCAGACCAGGGCCATCGGCGCCGTCGCCCCGAGCAGGGCCAGGGCCGCGGTCCGCACCAACAGCACCAGCACCAGGGCCTGCACCCCGCTGGCCCCCACCCGGCTGTCGGCCATCGCCTCCAGGCAGCGATCGCCGGCGGCCAGGCCATCGGCGCTGTCCATGACGCCATCCATGTGCAGGCCACCGCTCAGCCACAGGCCCAGCGCCAGCACCAGGGCCACCTGGGCCACCAGGGGCACCCGCCCCTCCAGCCCCCACCAGAGCAGGCCCTGCAGCCCGCCGAGGACGGCACCGATCCAGGGGGCGAAGCGAGCGATGCGCTCGAAGCGGGGCGCCGGCACCGGCCAGGCCGGCAGCACCGAGTAGAAGATCCAGGCCCCGGCCAGATCCCGCAGCCACGGTGGAGCGCTCAGGCGGGGCATGGGGGCATGGGGCGGGGAGCGACGGGGAGGTGGCGGCAGGAACCCCGGGTAGCGTCGCAGCAGACCCGCCTAGCGTCACGGCTGAGCAGGTTCGGCGCCATCGCCTTCGACTTCACGATCACGGCTCGCTGCCCGCGGACCCGGGCCCGCTGCGGCTGCTTCAGCACCCCCCACGGCGCCGTGCACACGCCCCGGTTCATGCCGGTGGGCACCGCCGCCACAGTGAAGGGGGTGGCCATCCCCCAGCTGGTGGAAACCGGCGCCGAGATGGTGCTGGCCAACACCTATCACTTGCATCTCCAGCCCGGTGAGGCGGTGGTGGCCGAGGCGGGCGGGTTGCATCGCTTCATGGGCTGGCAGGGCCCCCTGCTCACCGATTCCGGCGGCTTCCAGGTGTTCAGCCTCGGCGCCATCAACCGCATCGACGACGACGGCGTGGTGTTCCGCTCCCCCCGTGATGGCGCCCGCATTGAGCTCACGCCGGAGCGCTCGATGGTGATCCAGATGGCCCTCGGGGCCGATGTGGCCATGGCGTTTGATCAATGTCCCCCCTGGCCCGCGCCTGAAGGTGAGGTGGCCGAGGCCTGCCGCCGCACCCACGCCTGGCTGGAGCGCTGCATCAGCGCCCACGAACGGCCGGATCAGGCCCTGTTCGGCATCGTGCAGGGGGGCTGCTTCCCGGCGCTGCGGGCGGAATCGGCCCAGGTGGTGGCCGGCTTCGACCTGCCGGGTATCGCCGTGGGCGGCGTGAGCGTGGGCGAGCCGGTGGAGGAGATGCATCGCATCGTGCGCCAGGTGGGGCCCCTGCTGCCCGAGGCCAAGCCTCACTATTTGATGGGGGTGGGCAGCCTGCGGGAGATGGCCCTCGCCGTGGCCCAGGGTTTCGATCTGTTTGATTGCGTTCTGCCCACCCGCCTCGGCCGCCACGGCACCGCGCTGGTGGGAGGCGAGCGCTGGAACCTGCGCAATGCACGCTTCCGCCACGACCACACCCCCCTCGATCCCACCTGCCCCTGCCTGGCCTGCCGCCTGCACAGCCGCGCCTACCTGCACCACCTGATCCGCGCCGAGGAGATGCTCTGCCGCAGCCTGCTCAGCCTCCACAACCTCACCACCCTGCTGCGCTTCACCACGGCGATGGGTCAGGCGATCCGGGAGGGTTGTTTCTCAGAGGAATTCGCCCCCTGGGAGCAGGGTTCTCCGGCGGCCCACACCTGGTGCTCTCCCACGGCGGCGCCCACGCCTTGAGCGTGGCATCGTCGGCGCAGTGAGGCGGCTGAAATCCTCCCCGTGGTCGCCAGCGACAAACTGTTTTATTGGCTCTTCCAGCAGCACGCCGAGCGCCTCCAGCCCTTGGTGGCCGGGTTGCTGCCGAGGATGGAGGGCTATGTGTTCAGCGCGCCGGTGCTGAAGGAAAGGGAATACCGCCTCGACGGCCTGTTCCTCCCCCCAGCCGATCAGCCCGAGTTGCCGGCCCTGATCCTGGAAGCGCAGATGGCCGCCGATCCAGCTTTCCTGCTGCGACTGAATGCCGAAACAGCTCGGTTGCTGCAGCAACAGGATCGCCAGGGCCGCCCGATCCGTCATTGGCAGGTGGTGGTGATCTGCCCGTCGCAGGGGCTGAATTTCGGCGACCCCACACCGGTGCAGGAGTTTGTGGACAGGCGGGTGGTGTGGATCGAACTGCAGCCGGAGCGGCTGCCGCCATCGGCCCCACCGTTGCAGAAGGCGCTGGGGATGCTGCTGCTGCCGGAGGATCAGTTGCCCGCCTGCTCGAAGGCGATCCGAGCCGAGGCTGTTGGCACAGACCTGGCCGCAGAGATCGACGATGTGATCGCCGCTATCCTGGTGTCACGCTTCAGCGGCCGCACCGTTCCCGAGATCTGCGCCATGGGTGGAATCACCGTCGACGACTTCACGAGCAGCGTCGCCTACCGCGAGATCTTCGGGCTGGGCCACCAGGAAGGCCGCCAGGAAGGCCGCCAGACCGAAGCCGTTGGCATCTCCCTCCGCTTGCTCGAGCACCGCTGCGGCTCTCTGACTCCCAGCCAACAGGCCCGCATCCAAGCGCTCTCGCTTAGTGCACTTGAGACCCTCTTAGTAGCCCTTCTCGACTTCCGGGGGCCCGATGACCTCAACACCTGGCTGAGCCGCCACGCCGGCTGAGTGCCGCACCCGAGCCAAGCCCCTCCCGCATCAGCGACCGCACCATTCCCGAGATCAGCGCCAGGGGCTGCAAAGTCCGTGAGCGATTGCGCGGCAGGCCTGGTGGCCCATCCGCCTGTCCTTGGAACCTTCCAAAGGCAGCCCCCAAGCTGGCGGAGCTACTCGCAGCCGCTGGCATCCCGCCACCCACAAGGTCTCCTGCCCTCCGATCAGCCGGCCCACAGCCGCCGAGCCCCGGCCTGCCCCCTCCACGCACACCCCGTGCAGCAGCAGCCCCGTGCAAGCCCAGCCTGCATCGCGCCGCCCCGACTGGGGCCCGGCCCAGCGCCCCATGTTGTTTTGCAGAGGATGTCGCTGCCGGCAGATCGGCCTTCCCGGCGGGACCACCCGTGATAATTTCCATACACCGCATCGGGCCGCTCCAAGGGCCCCAACTCTCCATGGCGCACCTCCTGCTGGCCGGTCTCGCTTCCCACAGCACCCCGCTGGCCCAACTGCCCGAGGCCTACCAGGCCTTCGGCCCGTTGGTGGACATCCTGCCGATCATCCCCCTCTTCTTCCTGCTGCTGGCTTTTGTTTGGCAGGCTTCGGTGGGGTTCCGGTGAGCAAGGGTGAGCTGGTGGCCTGAGTAGCGATCGGTCATCCTCCGAGGAGTTGAGAGTTTGTTAATTATTTGAGCTTTACTTACGACATCACTATTCTCGATTTTGCTCTTGAGTCCATCACAAAAAACTTCAAGCGCCTTCAAGTGTCTTCTTCAATCGGGTGTTTAAGTGGTGGGAACCTTGAAAAATCAGCAAGACACTTAATTGGGGCAGGATCCAGCTTGTGATTGTTTGTGCAATTTTCACGCCAACTGTTGATCCAGAGAGGCTTCTCGGACGAAGCAAAAGTTGCATGAATCTCGTACCTAATCTCCCTATGGCTCATCTGGTCTTGCCGATAGTCGATGGGATTCTCTTTTCTTCCGCTTCTTTTGGCGGCTTTTTCCTTTCAACAGAGCCTCTGCAAAATGTTGGTTATTTAAGGTTCCCTGATGTCAGTTGATCAAAGTGGCGGCCGAGCAGCCAGTCTTGGCCAATCAACTGCTGACGGGCACACATCCTTGACCGGCTGAGAATTTGATGGGAAGATCCGTCTCGTCATCAGCACCCTTAGCTTGCTGGACCTCAGGCCAGTTAGGTTCTTAAGTGACTGGCGCCTGGAGGCAGATCAGCAGCAGCAAGCTGATATCAATAATGAGGGGAGACACAAAGGCGCATCAAGGCTGCAAACCCTGCCGAGCCACTTGTCGCGATCTCCAGGCGTAGTGCCGCAAGCTGCCGCCGATGCGCGGGAGCTGTGGAGTAATAGAAGAGTCATAGCCATACAAACTAAGGCTATCTTTAATGAAAAAACAGTTCAAGTTTGCAACAGCTGCACTTTTCTCTGCCGGGGCCATTGGCCTTGCCAGCGCATCACCCGTGAATGCAGCGGCTTGTCCCAATGCATCTGCTTCCCTTTCAACGCTGACGCCGCTTACCTTTACCTGTGATCAAGGTGGCTTTACATTCGCCTTAACCTCACGCAGTGGATTCAGTGACGCTGACGACATATCCTTCTCTAATCCTACAGCTAATTCCTTCACCTACAATATTCAATCAAATACCCCTTGGAATTCTGGTTCTAAGGTCTTGAATTACAGTATTACTGGCCCCTCGGGCAAGGTGCTTCAGTATTATACTTCATCGTTGTCTTCCTCTTTGGGAAACCCCAAGGCTGGCCAATTTAATGTGGTCGGTTCGGTGGGCAACGCACTGGCAACCCTCACTAACGGTTCTTCATCTGGGGGGCAATACGATTACACAACGTCATTCCCTTCTTCTGAAACTTTCACCGCCACTCTTTCCAATATCACTGGGAAAGGCATTCAGACGGTTCAATCAACCGTCGAAGTGGCCGCTCCCCCCGCCCCCGTCCCCGGTCCGCTTCCCGTCCTGGGCGCAGCTGCAGCCTTTGGTTTCTCCCGCAAAGTTCGCAACCGTATCAAGGCAGCTGCCTGATCCTCATCAGCAGTTTGTAAAGCCTCCCTTTAGGGGAGGCTTTTTTATTAATTGCAATAAGCACTCACTCAGAGACTGCAAAGTGAAGCATGTGATAGAATGCTTAACGATGAAAGTAATGCCTGCGCATGACTGCTGAAGAGATCGGGTTACTAAGTGAATCTGATTCAGATCGCCGCAAACGCCTTTGGCTTAAGACCTCCTTCGCGGTAGCTATTGTAGGATGGTTAATCATTGGGTCGACACTAAACACCATTATTTTAACTCTTTTCCATTGAAGCTCGCCACGCCAGAATGGCAGCTCAGCTTGATTGCGGCACTTCTCTCTTCCGGCTTTGCTTTTTTGGTTGGTGCCGTGCTGATTGCCTTGGCCCTGCTATTTAATCCTAAAGAGCAAGTATTGCAGAAATGGCAGCGAACGGTGAGTCGACTTTCAGGCTTTTTTGCTATTTTGCTAGTTTTAATGATCCCGCTTCAGTTTTTCCTAGGGTCTCGTGCCCTCAACAGCCAAACCATCAGCACTTTTGAAGCGATCAATCGTCTCAAGGGCGTTGTGAAAGGGATCAGTGCAGTTAATTCTGAGCCTGAACTGCGTTCCTATGTGGCCTCGCTGCCCAATCCTCCAGCCCTCCCCGCCAAGTTTGATGCTGCTTTCCCGGTGATCAAGCAGCGCGCCATTGAAAATATCTCTGCCCAGATCAACGCAGCAACATATAATAGTGAGATCCAGAAATCACAGGCTCTTCAGGTGTTTTTGAAGGAGGGTATCAGAAACACTGCCCAAGCCATCTTGATGGCGGCAGCTTTTTCGGTAATGGCCAATCTTTCCGGTAAAGCTGGCAATGCAGTCACTAAATTCTTCGATGCATTGCTCTAATCAGTCTGAAGGCATGATCCTGAAGTGACTGCTCTCGACGGCTGCCGGTGATGTCGCCACTCTGGCCAGGGTGGTGGGCTGGGCAAGCCTTATGCTTGGTCTGAATTCTCCAATGCTGATCTCTTTGCGGCGCTCGTTCGCTGATTCGCGATTTGTGCAGCCGGGGCAGACTGATCGCCAGCAGCGTCTGCTGAGCTTCGCTGCCCTCTAGTGGTCGCCTCTGATGCAGCTGGTGAACCACTAGACCTCAAGCTACTTCAGCATCCCTTTCTCGCCCTGGTGCGCAACTTCAGCCCCAGAGCAGTCGGCCCCCGGCCCTGACCACGGCATCGCCCCCTGGTGATCGGCGTGCGGCCGGAGTTGGAGCAGGAGCGGCAGCTGGATCTGCTGGCCCGGCAGCAGGGAAAGAGCCGCAGTGCCTGCATCCGCGAGGCCATCCGTCAGGTCCTGCTGCGCCATGGCGACAGTGATGAGGCGCGCCGCCAATCGGAGCACCTGGCCCGGCTGGAGCGACTGGACCGCATGACGTCTTTTGCCCCTTCACCAGCACCCTGATGGAGGCTCACCTGGTGCGGATCCCGGTCGCACCTTCGCCTCGCAATGAGCTCCGCAAGCCTTCGCAGCTGATGGTGCTGGAGCATGCCGCCAGATCAGCCGGCACCCTGAAGATCTCCCGTTTGCCCTCCTTCGCCGCGATCAGCAGGCCGCGACCGGCCAGCTTCTGCAGATCACTGCGGGCCGTCTGGTTGCTCACGCCATGGCTGCTCTGGTGAGAGAGCACCGTGTAGCGGAAGCCGGGGTGCCGTAGGCCATGGCGGAGCAGGGCCAGCTGGCGCCCATTGAGATCCTCAAACCCGTCGGCGCCTTCCAGTTGCCGCTGCAGGGCACCCACCTCGCAGGCTTTGCGCCTTAGATAGGCGTGCAGGCTGGTGATGGCCTGCTGAATCACCTTCACCTGGGCCAGCAGGAAGTAGGTGAGGTCGTTGTCGTCGCTTTCGCTGAGTAGAAATGAACGCTCGTACTGTCCCCGGGCCTTGTTGATCACCGAAGAGATCGAAAGGAACTCGAACAGTCCGTAGCCCTGATGCAGCATCGCCCAGTAGAAAAGCGCCCGGGCCGTCCGACCGTTTCCATCGCAGAAGGGGTGGTCGTAGGCCAGAGCGAAGTGCAGGGTGATGGCCCGCACCACGGGGTGGAGAAACGCCGCCGGGGTCTCGCCGTTGGCGAACGCGCAGAGCTGTTCCAGCCTCTGCTCCAGCTGCGCAGCAGGGGGCGGCACGTGGAACACCGTTCCATAGGCGTCATCCACCACCACCTCCTCGCCTAGAGGCCGCAGCCGGCCGGCATCAGCCGGATCATCAAGCGTGTCCTGGCTGACCAACTGGTGGAGATCCAGCACCAGCTGCGGCGTCAGGGGCTGATCCTTGAGCTCCCGAATGTGCTGCATGGTCCGGAAGTTGTTGAGGATCATCTGCTCGGAGCGATCCCGGGGCGCCCGGCGGCTGCGGATCATGGCCTTGGCCACATCCCGTGTTGTTGCGGCACCCTCCATCTGGGAGGAGGTGATCGCCTCCTCCATCAGCGCGCTCAGCAGGTAGCGATTGCGGGTGGAGGGAGTGGTGACGGCTGACGGGGCCATCCCGCCAGCACCGGCCCTCCGATCGATGTCATGCAGGGCCTGGAGCAGCATCGGCGGTTGGCAGAGCCAGAAGGGGCTGCCGTCGCAGCTCAGCAGAGGCAACGGCGTGCCTGTGCTCCGGCGAGCCAGCTTCTCAGCGAGCCACCACTGCTCATGGCTGAGACCCTGTGGTGGTGTGCGATGCCGCAGCTCATCCCAGTGGAGATAGCGATCCCCCTGCCTGGCTGCGGCCAGTTGCATCAGCACGGGCATGGCCATCTGAAGCCCGCCGTCCTTGGCGAGCAAGTCCTCCATCGGTGGAGGCCTACGGGGTGGACGGGCTGGCAACTCCCAACGAACTCCTAGCTTCCTCCAAATTAGGAGATGGCTGGGAGTTGGGCCTGTGATTGGCTCGATTCAGCAGTTCGCCGCGTGGGCGCCCTGCCGGCTCCTCACCCCCGCTCCTTCAGCACCGCCCCAGCAAATTCCGGCAGGGCCAGCATGCGGCGCCAGCGGCTGGGTTCCTGCACCAGCCGGTAGAGCCATTCGATCTGCAGGGCGCGCATCCACTTGGGGGCGCGTTGTTTGGTGCCGGCCCACACATCGAAGCTGCCGCCCACGCCCATCCACAGACCGCCGCTGCGGCGGCCGGCTAGGCCGCGGATCCAGGTTTCCTGGCGGGGCACCCCCAGCGCCGCCAGCACCAGATCCGGTCGGGCCTCCAGCAGCTGCCGCTCGAACGGGGGCCATTCGGCCGGGCTGAGGTAGCCGTGGCTGGCCACCACCAGATTCAGGCCCGGCAGTTCCCGCCGCAGCCGGCCCACCAGGGTGTCCATCACCGCCGGGCTGCCGCCCACCAGGGCTACCCGCCAGCCGTGGGCTGCCGCATGCTCCAGCAATCTTCGGGCCAGCTCGATGCCCGGCGCCCGGCGCACCCGGAACCCCTGGCGCCCCAAGGCCCACACCACACCGGCCCCATCGGGGATCACCAGGTCAGCCGCCTCGATCACGGCGCCCAGCTCCCGATTGGAGCGGGCCGCCATCGTCATCTCGGCATTGAGGGTCACCACCTGGCCCCCGGTCCCTGCTCCGCTGGAGCCACCGACCGAGGCAACGGTTGTCTCAGCGGCGGCTGGGGAGGCGACTGCCCCGCCGTGGAGGGCCAGGGCGGCCTCGAAAACATCACCGCACACAGTCACAGGCACCCCTAGCACGCGGGCGCGGATCGGGGCCGTCACGGTTGCTGCCATGGGTGGGTGGGGCGGCGAAGCAGAATCTATGGCCTGGGATCCCGCCAAGATGATGGGCAGCCAACCAGCCACCAACTGCTCCGGTTCCCCTATCCCTTCCTCAGATCCTGGTTCCCCTCCCGCGCCGTTCTCCGGCCCGCCCCCCGAGCCCCTGAGCGCCACCGCCGCCTGGCGCCGCCTCCAAGATCTCGACCGCCAGATCGAGCACGTGGTCCTGCGCCGGCAGCATCCGATCACCGGTCTGCTGCCCGCCAGCACCGCCAGCACCGTGCACGGCAACTACGGCGATGCCTGGGTGCGGGACTGCGTCTACTCCATCCAGTGCGTCTGGGGACTGGCCCTGGCCCACCGCCGCCTGCAGGGACCCTGCCGCCGCTCCTTCGAGCTGGAGCAGCGGGTCCTGCAGCTGATGCGGGGTCTGATGCGCTCGATGATGCGCCAGTCGCCGAAGGTGGAGCGCTTCAAGACCAGCCTCGAGCGGCTCGACGCCATCCACGCCAAGTTCGACACCGCCACGGGCGATCCGGTGGTGCCCGACGACGGCTGGGGCCATCTGCAGCTCGATGCCACGGCCCTGTTCCTGCTGCAGCTGGCCCAGCTCACCCGCTCGGGGCTGGTGATCGTTCAGACCAGCCACGAGCGCGATTTCCTCCAGAACCTCGTCTATTACGTGGCCCGCGCCTACCGGGTGGCCGACTACGGCATCTGGGAGCGGGGCGACAAGGGCAACCACGGCCAGCCGGAGCGCAACGCCAGTTCGATCGGCATGGTGAAGGCCGCCCTCGAGACCCTCATCGGGCTCGACCTGTATGGACCCCATGGCGACGGCAGCAGCTGCCTGACCATTCCCCACGACGCCATCGTGCGGCTGCGGCGCGCCCTGCGGGGCCTGCTGCCGAGGGAGTCGGCCAGCAAGGAGGCCGACAGCGCCTGCCTTTCGGTGATCGGCTACCCCGCCTGGGCCGTCGAGGATCCGGCCCTCGTGGCGCGCACCCGGGAGAAGATCCGCAGCGAGCTGGCGGGCTCCTACGGCTACAAGCGTTTCCGACGCGACGGCCACCAGACCGTGCTGGAGGACGTGAGCCGGCTCCACTACGAGCGGGAGGAGCTGGCCCAGTTCGAGCACATCGAATGCGAGTGGCCCCTGTTCCTGGCCTACGAGCTGATCACCGCCTGCTGCGAGGGCCGCTGGAGCGAGGCCCGCCAGTGGCGCCAGCAGCTGGAGGAGCTGAGCGTGACGGTCGACGGGGAGGCCCTGCTGCCCGAGCTCTACCTGGTGCCGGAGCAGCTGATCGAGGCCGAGCGGCGCCAGCCCGGCAGCCAGAAACGCATGCCCAACGAGAACGTCCCGCTGCTCTGGACCCAGAGCCTCACCTGGCTGTCGGATCTGCTGTTGCATGGCTTGATCACCGCCGACGATCTCGATCCCTGCGGCCGCCGCCACCCCAGCCCCCCGGGGGCCGAGGAGGTGCTGGTGGCCCTGGCACCCGCCGATGCCAGCGTCGCCGCAGCCCTGGCGGGGGCCGGCCTGCCGGTGCTGCCGCCGCCTGAGGGCGAGACGCCCGCCCTGCGGGTGGCCAGTTCCCGGGAGCTGGCCCGCCGCCTGGCGACCGTGGGCGCCAACGGGCGGCTGGGGCTCACCGGCCATCCGCCTGTGCGGATGGAGACCCAGGCGACCGCCAGGCTCTACCGACACAACGGCGAGCTGATCGGCTTCCTGCCAGCGGTGCTGGAGGAGGACACCTTCTACCTGGCCGACGACGCCCAGGTGCTGGTGGACACGGTGGGCACCGAGATCCGGGTGCTGCAGCGCCACTGGCGGGGCGCCGGAGCCCCCCTGCTGCTCGTGCCGGTCGCCGCCGGCCCCTTCCAGAGGGACCCGGAGGCGTTCCTGAACCTGGTCCGTGAGCTGCAGCGGGGCCAGCTGGGCTCGGTGCCGGTGCGGCTGGTGTCGCTGGAGGAGCTGGTGCCGCTGGCCACCCTGGTGGACCTGCCGCCCCAGGCCCTGGCCGCCTGCGATCTGGTGCCCGACGGCCACACACTCCTGCCGGCCAGCGCCAGCCACCAACCACTCACCGCCCGCCAGGAACAGGAGCTGGAGGACGTCCCGCTGGCCCATCTGGTCGATCGGCTCTGGAGCAGCCGCTCGCTGGTGGAGCAGGCGGAGGTGCTGGAACTGCTGAGCCGCCGCCTCGGCCCCAATGCGCGCCTGCAGGGGCCACGCAGGGGTCCTGGGGTGCGGCTGATGGTGCTGTTGGAGGAGGTCTATCGCCGCGGCTTGGCCGATGCCGACTGGAGTGTGGTGCGCCGCGCCGCCGGCGCCATGGGCCTGGTGCACCCCCAGCTGGAGGATGCCCTCACCGACCTGCTGCTGCGCCAGAAGCAGGTGGTGGTGGGCCGCAACTACACCCGCGATTCGCTGCTTGGCCAACCGGAGGGCAGCCTGGCCATCGCGGCGATGGTGCGCCGCTTCAGTGGCGAGGACGGCCGGGAATGGATGCTGCAGCAGGAGTTGCTGCTGGCCATCGACGCCCTGGCCCGCTCCCACGTGGATCTGCTTAGCGGCAGCCTCACCCTGCAGCTGGGGCAGTTCCTGCTGCTGCTCACCGGAGAGCTGGCGGCGGAGGCCAACCTCAGCCCCAGCGAGGCCTTCGAAAGCCTCTGCAGCCTGCCGCCCCACGCCATCCGTCGCCGGCTCCAGGCCGTGCTGGCCGACGTGGAGCACGCCCGGGCCTCCCTGCAGCGCAAGGAACAGCTGCACCTGCGCGGACGGGTGCGCTGGGAGGTGCCCGATCCCCTGGCGGAACTGCCGAAGGACGGCAGCTGGCTGCAGCACCGCACCCGGCTGGGGGCACTGCAGCGGGTGCCGAAGGACTTCTACCCGGGCATCTGGGACCTCCTGCACCACTGCCGGGGCCTGGTGATCGGCGACAAGCTGGAGCGGCGCAATCGCCTCGAGAGTGCCCCCCTGCTGCGCGAGAAGACGCCGGGAGAGAAGAACTTCGCGATCCTGGTGGAGCACCTGCTGAGCAAGATCGAGGCGCCGGAATACCGCCGGCTCTGCATCGAGACCCTGCTCACCCTGATGGCCTTCGTGGCCGCCAACCCCCAGGTCCAGTTCGACGACGACCTGGCCCTGGACGTGGTGATCGGCCACGCCGTGCGGGTGGGCTGGCAGCAGCGCCATCCCGAGGTGCCGAGCGAGGCCTACGGCCGCCACAAGGCAGAAGCCTGGGATCTCTTCTACCGCTCCTCCCCCGCCGACTGCCGCCGCTGGCAGTTGCTGGCCCTGCAGGAGCTGGCCGACAGGGACGCGGCCCCTGCCGCGATGATCCCAGCGGCGGGTGTCTAGATCGGGGCCTCCAGAGCCATGCAGAGGTTGGGCTGCTCGACGCACTGCTCGATCAGGTCGGCCAGCTGCAGGGCCCGGGAGGCCTGCAGGCCATCCACGGCCGGGGTTTCCCGGCCGCGCACGCACTGGAGGAAGTGCTCGAGTTCGGCGTAGAGGGGTTCGATCGAGGTGGTGCTCACCTCTTCGATGAAGCCGTCGTTGCGGTAAAGAAGCTCGCCGTGGTCGGCGCTCACCGATTCATGGGAGCGCCGGTGGATGCGCAGATTGCGGTTGAGGAAATCCGTCTCCATCAGGCTGCTGCGGCAGTGGGCACTGAGGCTGCGGATCTTGCGGTGGGCCATCTTGCTGGCCGTGAGGCTGGCCACCACGCCGTTGGCGAAGCCGAGGGTGGCATTGACGTAATCGATCGGGCCGTCAGAGCTGCGGCCCCCGGCCGCCGCCAGCCGCACCACCGGAGAGGCGGCCAGTTCGAGCACCAGATCGATGTCGTGGATCATCAGATCCAGCACCACCGACACGTCGTTGGCCCGGTCGGCGTTGGGGCTGTGGCGCCGCGCTTCAAGCACCACCACCTCCTCGTTGGCCACCACCCGCAGCAGCTCCCGGAAGGCGGGGTTGAACCGCTCGATGTGGCCCACCTGCAGCAGGCGCCCGGCGGTTTCGGCGGCGCGGATCAGATCGGCCGCCTCCTCCTGGGTGGCGGCGATCGGCTTCTCGATCAGCACATGCACCCCTGCCTGCAGGCAGGCCATGCCGACCCGGTGGTGCAGCAGGGTGGGAACGGCGATGCAGACGGCCTCCACCTCACCCAGCAGGTCCTCGTAGGTGGGGAACCAGCGGCAGTCGAACTGTTCGACCGCCAGGCGGCCACGGGGTTCGTCGGGGTCGGCGACACCCACCAGTTCGGCGTCCCGCAGCAGGCTCAGCACCCGCGCGTGGTGCCAGCCCATGTTGCCGATGCCGATGACACCCACGCGCACTGGGTTCATGGCAGGGGCGGAGCAAGTGGGCGCATTATCGATGATCAGGTTCCGTCCATGCTGGCGAGGGTGATCTGCACCCGCTCGATGCGGGGTCCATCCATGGTGAGAACGTCGATGCGGACGCCGTGCCAGCTGAGGCCTTCCCCCGGAGCGGGGATGTGCTGCAGTCGCTCGAGGACGAAACCGGCCAGGGTGTGGTGGCCGTCAGCCTCGGGCAGTTGCAGGCCCAGCTGGCGATTGAGTTCGACAATCTCCAGATCGCCCGCCGCCGACCAGGTGCCGTCGACGAGCTGCAGCAGATCCTGGGCCGTCTCGAGCGGGTTGTCGTCTTCGCCCACGATCTCGCCGGTGAGGTCGGAGACGGTGACAAGACCCTCGGTGCCGCCGTGCTCATCGACGACGACCAGCAGGGGCTGACCACTGCGGATCAGGGGCAGCAGGTCGGCCAGTGAGGCACTTTCCTGCACCTGGGCCACCGGCAGGATCCAGGGTGCCAGGGGGGTCTCGGGGCGCAGCAGTCCCCGGGCGATGGGCTCGGCCAGCCGCCGCAGGTCGAGCATGCCGCGCACGTCATCGAGGGAGCTGCCGATCACCGGAAAGCGGGCGTGCTGGCTGGCGTGCACCGATTCCATCATCTCGGCGAAGGTCACCTCCACCGGAAGGGTGACCATGCCGGAGCGCGGCATCATCACCTCCCGCACCAGCGTGTCCCGCAGGGAGAACACCCCCTCGAGGATGCTGCGCTCATCCGGCATCAGGCCCGTCACACTGCCGCTCTCAATCAGGGTCTCCAGTTCACCGGCCGACAGCACCGGCACCAGTTCATCCCAGTTGCGCGGCAAGCCCAGCAGCCGTAGCAGGCTCGCGCTGAAGCGCTCGATCAGCAGCAGCAGCGGCGCCAGGGTGCGGGTGAGCGACTCCAGCAGCGGCGCCAGCCGCAGGGCCGAGCCTTCGGGGCGATGCAGAACCCAGGCCTTGGGCACCAGTCCGCCCAGGAGGGTGGCCAGCAGGGCCAGGGCCAGGAAGACACCGGCATCGATCCAGGCCTGTTCACGCCAACCCATCCAGCCGGCCACCTGTTCCGCCAGGCCGCGGGCCAGCCAGCCCATGGCCAGCAACGCCAGGACCAGGCCCAGCTGGGTGGCAACGAGGACGCTGCGCATCCGGTGCTGCAGCCGGGCCACGGAACGGGCCCCGGGCTCCTCCGCCTCCTCGAGCTGCTGAACCCGGCTGGGCCGCAGGCGAATCAACGCAAGCTCCCCGGCAGCGAAGAAGGCCAGCAGGGCCAACAGGATCGCCAGGACCAGAAAGCGCATCGTTGGGTGAAGTTGGAAGCAGGTTAGGCCCCGCCGCCCGACTCACCCCTCGCCGCCTTCGCCGCCCTCCGGCTCCTGCGACTCGGGGGCCTGGCCGCAGCCCATGGTGGCCGTGGGCTGGATCCAGAGCCGGGTGCGCCGCAGCGACAGACGCGAACTGCTGTTCGAGCTCAACACCGCCCGCCTGGCCCTCTTCCAGCAAGAGGGGAACGACGACATCTTCGACCTGCTCACCCGCAGCTACACCAACCTGTTGAGGATGTGGGGCGAGTGAGGCACATGGGGGTCCCGGGGATCGAACCCGGCTAAGGCGAATTATGAGTAAGCCGGGAAGCGTTGCCGCGCAGTGGATCTCGGGGGTGCTGTGCCTACGGGATGCCTACTGGCGGTGGCTCGTGTGCCCAATTGTGCACCTAAATCCGGAGAGCAAGCGTCGATCTCACCGCCTCGCAATCCACCAGAAGGGGGTGGGGATCCAATTTTTGATGAACGGCACCGTGGCTGGTGGACACGCGAGGGACCAGATAGGAAAAACTGGTACTATGCGTCTCAATTGAGACTCGCCGCAAGGCGGCGCCCCCTAGAAAGCAATGCAGCGCATCACGAAGGGACAGCCATCAAAGCCAGCCAATCCCGGAGCCTCCCTCCCTCCCTCCGCCAGGCCAGCATGGGAGAGCCAGGAGGTCCGCTCAACTCAGCCTGCAGACGGCTGACAGGAATTCGCAGGCGGTAGGTGCTGTTCTGGCCAGCCTTCACCTTGAGGCCATTGCGCTATCAAGGCGCCACGCAGGGATCGCCAAGTCCATCGCCGCTGAGACCGCGATCGGCATGTCCTCTGCCGAAGCTGCGATGGGCAGGGTCATCGCGGACTGGAACGAGCGATGCAAGGAGCTGGCGCCACAGGTCAGCGGATCCCTGGCGATGCAGTCCATTGCTGAGGCCGAACAGAAATCGTACCCATTCAGGGGCCGGGACAGCTCGCAACGAACATCGGCCCTGCTGAACCCTTGACGGTGGCTTGATTCCCGGTTGCATCTCAGTCAGAGACTGCTTGCGATGGACGCCGCTCCTGCCGGGATTTCCAAGGCGGACTGGCTGGCGTGGCCGGCCAGTGCCAGAGCTCTTATCCGTACTCAGCAGGAGGAGACACTGGCGCTCCGTCAGGAGAACGAGCAACTCCGGGCCCAGCTCGCCGCCCTGGCCACCGAACTGGCCAGCCTGCGCGAGCGGATCGGCCGCAGCTCGCGCAACTCCTCCAAACCGCCCTCCAGTGATAGGCCTGGGTTCAAGCCACCCGAGCGGCGTAAGGGCAGTGGCCGCAAGCGGGGCGGTCAGCAGGGTCATCCGGGATCGGGGCCTGAGCTGCTGCCGATGGAGCGTTGCGACGAGGTGGTGGAGCACCATCCCGATGCCTGCCGCCGCTGCGGCACCCTGCTGCGGGGAGAGGATCCAGGGCCGCTACGTCATCAGGTGATCGAGATCCCGCCGATCACTCCTTTGCTGATCGAGCATCGATTGCACCGCCTGGTCTGTCCCTGCTGCTCCACAAGCACCTGCGCCGAACGGCCGGCGGATGTGGAGCACAGCCGCTACGGGCCCCGGCTCAGTGCCCTGGTGGGTCTGCTGGGTAGTGCTTTCCCTCTGAGTTTCAGCAAGACCCAGGCGCTGCTGGATAAGTTGTTGGGAGTGGAGTACTCCTGCGGAGAAGACTTCGTCTACAGCCGAGGAGCGATCGCTGCGATCCGCCAACGGCTGAGCGCAGCCCTGGAGCAATCGATGGAGGAGGCGCTGGCGGCGGCGCGGCAGCAGCCGGTGGCCTACGTCATAGACGAAGTCTTGCGCGCAGCGGTTGAAACCGGTGCCCCCACCGGCAATGCCGCCGGGTGGCCCCGGGGAACTTCCCCCCGAGGCTCCCACAGATCCGTACGTGACACTCTCGCGTCATACGGCTCCTGTTATCCCAACATTGCTGCCACAAGTGATGCCAATGGCTCCACTCGTTGATGGCAGCGCGTTGTTCTCTGAACCACTCGCATTCCTCCCAGCGAACTGGTTGATGCTTTGGCTCAGTTTGGATAACGCAGCCCCTTCGCTCCAGAGCCATTACAGCTCCTTCATCACTACTACGGGCTGCTCCGCCCCTGCCATGGGTATTGGTATTCGCCCTCGTGGTTGTGGCCACTTGTGGCTTTCCCTACCGCTGCGCGGAAGCCTGCGGCTAGAGCACCCCATGTCAGGTTCCCACGTTCCGTATCGAGGCCTGCGATGAGCTCATGCCGCCTGAACACCGGCTGCCGCGTGGACCGTAAGCAGGTAACGTCCACACTCTTCCGGGCACCGCCTACCTGCGCCCGTTTTGACAGCTTCTGGAAGACTTTTCGTAGCCCTTGGGCTTCCGCGCAGCGGTTGCGTCTTCAGCGGTTCGCTTTTGCTCATCTTCTCATCGCTCACCTGACGGCTCAAGTCCGCCTTTTCCCCATCGCTCACCACCACACCTCTTAAGCGCAGCAGCATGGGGTGGTTTGGAGCCTGCCCCTGCAGGCCGGCTCCGGGAGGCCAAACTCCCATCCTCGATACAGTTGCGTCAGTATTCATAGAGAACGTTTGACTCGTGGCACAAGTAGACGCAGTCTTCCGCGAAGCGGTGGGCGGCAATCCCGAACGCAAGCGCGGTTGGCAGTGGGTAATGGTCACACCGGTGGTGACGGTGTTTCTGCAGGGGCTGAGCCGATCGGCCGCCGCGGCGATCGAGCTGCTGGGGAACGCCTTTGGCGGCATTGTGGTGAGTGATCGCTTTTCTGCTTACAACCACCTGCCGGTGATGCAAAGGCAGCTGTGCTGGGCGCATCTGATCCGCGACCTGACCGCCATCGCCGAACGCCCGGGCGTCAGTGGCGAGATGGGCCGGGAACTGTTGGCGTTGCAGCAGCAGCTGTTTGTTCAGTGGCACCAGTGGAAAGACGGCACAATCGACTGGGATCAACTCCAGCAAAATTGTCGGCCGATCCGCCAGCACTTCGAGGGCGCACTGCAGCGGGTGGTGGATCTGGGTTTTGCGCGAAAGGAGCGAACACCATGGGCCCAGACCGTGCGCACTTGCCATAAGTTGCTGCAACGCAAAGAAGCCCTATGGACTTTTCTTGAGACCCACGGCGTCGAACCCACCAACAACGCTGCTGTAGACGAAGTCTTCTCCGCAGGAGTACGTGCCCTGCGCCAATCCGTCATCCAGCGCAAAATCAGGGATATGCCGAGCAACAGCCATGGCGTACAGTCCGCCAGCGGTGCCATCTGTCGTAGCCGACTGCTCACGGTCACCACCAGCCTGCGGCAACAGGGCCGAGATGTCTGGGAGTTCCTGGAGCAGGCCTGGATTGCCCATCACCGCGGCGGTGTGATGCCATCACTGCTGCCGGATCCCTGAGTTCAGCAGCAAAGGCAGCACTGCTTCTTTGCTCGCTCAGCCATGGGCGAGCAGGCGTAAACTCGCGCGGCGGCGCGTCCCGACCCCTGAATGGTTACGAAAACTCTTAGTGGGCTGCTGGCGCTGCCGCCCGGGCCTGCGGAGCTTGGTTGCTGTTCAGGACCGCGCTTGGGTTCAGTTAAGAAACCCCTGAAAAACCCGCTAAAATCAATCCAGATCCCAGACTGAGACTGGAACGGATGGCTGACCCCCTCCAGCTGGGCTTTACGGACTACGAGCAGATCTTCGCTAAAATGAGGACGCGTCGTCAGCGCTTCTTGGACGAGCCCCATGACCCGAGAATCCAATGAAGTTTTTTACAGACAACTGACCCCGTCCAGCCTGCAGTGGCGATGGTATCGATTCTCTCTCCTCATCGGCTGGTGGGTGCAGCTGCTCCCCGCTGCCAATACCGCCTGGAACCCGGAAGGGGCCTACGACGGCTGAGGCTCGGCCGGATCGGCTGCTGCGGCAGCCCCCGGCTACTGAATAACCGCCGGGGCCTGGGCAATCTGGTAGCCCCTGCCGCGCACAGACCGGATCAGATCGTTGCCGTCGTTCAGTTTCTTCAACAGACCCCGCAACCGGAAGATCCGCACATCAATCGTGCGGGTTTCCTCCGTGTCCACCAGGCTCCCAGTGGCCCTGAGCAGTGCCTGGCGGCTGATCGGACCGCCGGCTGTGCAGAGGGCCTCCAGCAGGGCTGCGTCTCCACGAGAGAGCGGCTCGCAGAGATTCCCGCTCACCAGTCGCCGAGAACCCACTTCGAACACCAGTCGCTCCCACTGGTATCGGGCGGCTGCAGGACGCAACGGCAGGGCCGCTGTCGAGTCCCTCCTGCGGATGTCGAGCATTTTGACAATGCGGAGCTGCAGTTCGCGGCAGAGGAAGGGCTTCGCCAGGTAGTCGTTGGCGCCGGCCTCCAGTCCCACCACTCGGTCGGAGGGGGAACCCATCGCTGAGAGCATCAGCACTGGAAAGTGGAAGCCGGATACCTGCAGGCTCTGCACCAGTTCCAGGCCGGTTTTTCCAGGCAGCATCAGATCAACAATGGCCGCTTCGGGACTGGACTCCAGCAGGGCGAATTCGAAATCCCTGGCAGCATGAAAGCTCCGGAACGTCCAGCCCAGGCGTTCAAAATAGGTCTCGATCATGCGGCAGAGTTCTACATCGTCGTCGAGCATCCACAGAACATCGGATTCCGCCACGGTGTGTGCCAGCCCAACAAGATCTTCACTGTTCTGCATCGGTGTTTTGCATGGGTGAAAAGATCGGAAGCGCCCTTCCGGCAAACAGGGGCCAGGGCGCGGGCCGGGCTGGGTGAAGCGAACAATTGGGGGGTACCTGCTCCACTGCCGTGTCAAAGGGTAAGCGTGCAACGGAAACGGTGACTGATGGGCTTAGGACCGATGCGCAACGATCCGCAGAAGCATGCTAACAATTTTTAATAATAGTTTAACCTCGCCCCTGTAGCAGTGGATCGACGGGTCATGGCCCATCCAACAGATGCGCAAGCCAATAGGCGACCGGCTGAGGAAAGAACTGCATGGTCCCTGCCTGGCATGAGGTTCAGCCTCGGCAACCTGCCGCTGTCCTGGAGGGACGGAGCGGAGCTGCTGCTTCTGTGGCTGTTGTGTGCAGGATTCAGCGGCCTGGTGCTGTTCCAGCCCCTGCGGGAGCTGCTTGAGCCCCAGATTCTGGAGGAATCGGCCGACCGGATCGAGAGCAAGATCCGCCTGGCCGAGATCGCCCTGGAGACCCGCGAGCCCGACGAACTGCCCTCGCCGCCGCTGGTGGTGGCCAGCTCCCGTCCGGACGAAGCCCACGGGAGACTGACCGCCGACGATCTTGAACTGGTGGAGACCCTGGCAAAGGGCCATAACCTCCGCCGCACGGTGCTCGTGGACCCCCCGGAGAGGGGGCAATTTCTGCCCGGATACTGGATCCGCCTGGACGTGGGGAACAAGCCAGGCAGCTACTGGCTCAACTCCCGCAGCGCCCTGGGCCTGAGCAGCTGGTTTTTGCCGGCCTGGCGCCCCCTGCTCCTGTTGGTGGGGGTTCTGCTGGGCACGCTGCTGTACCTGCACCTGCGGATGAACGCGCCGCTGAAGCGGCTACTGCATTCGATGGAACACACCCGGGGGCGCCAGTTCGACCTGATGCCCCCTCAGGGGATGAAGTCCGTGCGTCGTTTGGTGCAGCGGATCAACGAACTCTATGAACAGATCAATGCAAACGAGCAGTCCCGCCGCCTGTTGCTGCGCACCCTCAGCCATGACCTGCGCAGCCCGCTCACCCGGCTGCAGGTGCGCATGGAACTGGGACAGACGATCGAAGTCCCCAGCCTGGAGGGAGACCTGGCGCTGCTGCGGGCCCTGGCCGAGCAGATCTCAATCCTGGGCGATGCCGCCGATGGTTACCTGGGCCCGCAGGACTTCCTGCTGGACCAATTCTGCGGGCGCGTGGCCGCCAGCTACAGGCTCGGCACCGTGGAGATCGCTGTGCCTGCCTGGATCGTGCACCTGGACCAGGCAGGACTGCAGCGCAGTCTCAACAACCTGATTGACAACGCCGTGGAGTACGGGCGGCCACCCGTGCGGATCGGGGCGGAACTCAAGGGGATGGAAGTTGTGATCACTGTGGACGATCATGGCGAAGGGATGCCCACCCCCTCGATCCTCACCATGCCCCTGCAGCCCCGCTCGGACGACCGGGGCCAGCAACGCCACTCCGGGCTGGGCCTGCAGATTGTGGAGAGCTTCTGCCGCAATGCCGGAGGCCGGCTCAGCCTGGACAGGGCCCCCGGGGGCGGCCTGAGAGCAAGCCTGCATTTGCCCCTGGGCTGCCTGCGGCGTTGATGCCACTGCACCCCAATGGGCCAGCGAAGGCATGCAGGCCAATTGTTAATCGATTAACCGTTATAGTTAATTTCTTCGCATCCAGGCGATTTGCGCAGGCGAATCCTCAGCAGGACCGCAGCAGTCTTATTTTTTGGGACCGGTTGCTGCGCAATTCATTTCTTCCTGCCCTTCCCGAGGAGAAGGGGTTCATGATCTTCATTCATTGACATTCCCGCCAGGCCAGGGCCAAGTGTTTTTTACGATTTAACTGATTCACTTCACCACTGTGATCAATTCCTTCGCCATTGGCAATCCTTCCGGCCTCAAGCCCTATGAGGTCAAGGCCGACCAGCCCTGGGGCCAGACCTTCCAGATCGGCTCCGGCGGCGGCACCGCCACGGTGAACACGATCGCCCTCGGCCTCTACCGCGAGCCCGATGCCGCTAGTCAGACGATCACCGTGAGCGTGCGCTCCTCCTGGAACGGCAGCGTGCTCTGGCAGCGCGCGATCCCCTCCTCCCAGCTTGGCCAGGCCGCCGACGGCACCGCCACCCTCAGTGGCATCACCGGCCTGGCGCTGCAGCAGGGCCAGTCCTATGTGCTGCGGCTCTCCAGCTCCACCACCGATGGCAAGGTGTACATCACCGCCTCCGATGGCATCGGCCCCTACGCCCAGGGCGCCATGCTGGAAAAGGAGGGTTTCGCCCAGGAGGGCGATCTGCGCTTCAGCATCAGCGGCACCCTCAGTGCCCCAACCACCACCACACCCACTCCACCGCCCACGCCTCCTGCTCCTGACCCCGGCGAGCTGGCCAGCGCCGTGGTGACCAGCGCCACCCGCGAGGCCCTGCAGGCGGCCAGCACCGGCAGCGACAGCTTCATCGCCGTGAACCTGAATTTCGATGGCCAGGACCTCTCGGACCTGGATCTGGCCGACGGCTACATCCGCAATGTGAGCTTCCGCGGCGCCGATCTGAGCAACAGCAAGTGGGCTGACATCAACAACTTCATTCCCCAGAACCTGCCGGTGCCGGAGCAGCAGCAGCCCGGCTTCGAGCTGACCACCTATCTGGCCAACACCAACTGGAACCTGGATTTCCGCGGGGCCAATCTGTTTGCCGCCGACTTCTCCGACGCCTACCTCTCCGGCAGCAATTTCAGCTCCCTGCCCGGCCAGATCACCCGGCTGGAGAAGGTGAAGTTTGACGATAGCTACCTTGCCAACGCCAGTTTCCGCGGGGTAAGTGCCGCGGAGATCAGCTTCCAGCGCGCCGACCTGCGCAAGGCCGACTTCACCGGCGCCGACCTGCGCAAGGCCCTCTTCCAGGGGGCCGATCTCACCCTGGCCATCCTGGCCAACGCCCTGCTGGGGGGCTCCAACGTCACCGAGGGGATCCTGATCGGCACCAACCTCACCAATGCGGTGATCGGTGCCTCCGACTTCGGCAAGGCCGACTTCACCGGCGTGAACCTCCAGGGGGCCAACCTCCAGGGCGCCAGCCTGCTGGAGGTGAGCTTCAAAGCCGCCAACGTCGCCGGCGCCAATTTCACCGGCGCTGATATGGGCAAGACCGACTTCACCGGCGCCAACCTGCGAGGCGCGATCCTGCGCGGCGCCAAGCTGCTGGAGGCCACCTTCAAGGACGCCGACCTCACCGGCGCCGACCTCACCGGCGCTGACCTGAGCAAGGCCAACTTCACCGGCGCCATCCTCGGCAGCGGCAGCGGGCGGGCGATCCTCACCGGCACCGTGCAGGTGGACACCATCGGCCTGGGCGTTGACCCCGGTGGACCTACCATCACCCCTGGTCAGGCCCGCTTCGCCATCGATGGCGACCCGGCTGTGGGTGAGCTGCTCGAGGCCAACCAGCTCAGCCCCGATCCCGATGGCGACGGCTCCTTCTCCTACCTGTGGCAGCGCTCCGCCGATGGGGTGCAGTGGATCACGGTAGGCACCGAGGAAACCTACGAGGTGGCCGATGCCGACGCCGGCCAGGGCCTGCGCCTGGTGGTGACCTATCTGGATGGCGCCAACAACAGTGAAACGGTGATCACCGCTCCGGTGGTGCCTCCGTCCATCCCCCCAGTGGAGCCGCCCGTCGAGCCACCAACCGGGCCCGCCACCTTCGATCCCGGCCTGGTGGGCACGGGCGATGTGGCCGGCTTCACTGCCGGCGCCGACCTGCGCTTCCAGCTGATCGAGAAGGTAGAGGTGATCGGTGCCAACGCCAGCGGCATCCTCCTCACCGGCGCCACCATCAAGGACAGCTTCTTTTACAACGTTGATTTCTCCAAGGCCAGCCTGCGGGGCGTCATCCTGAATGGCTTCAACAAGAGCGCACCGCTCGGGGCGCCGGAAGCCTCGCTGTTCAGCACCTTCCGCCTGAACTTCCGCGGCGCCGACCTCAGCTTCCTGCAGGCCAAGGGCACCAATTTCAGCGGTGCCGATTTCCGCAACCATGCCGACGGCACGGCCACCAACCTGCGGGCCGCCCAGCTGCCGGAAAGCAACCTCAGCAACGCCAACTTCACCGGCGTCACCGCCGGTGGCATCAACCTGGCCAAGGCCAACCTCTCGGGCGCCCTGTTGCAGGGGGTGGTGTTCGCCGGCGGCGACCTCTCGGAAACCGACCTGACCGGGGTGAACCTGAGTGGCGCCAACCTGCAGGGGATCAACCTCAGCAAGGCCAATCTCAGCGGCGCCAACCTCAGCGGCGCCAACCTCACCGGTGCCTTCCTCGATGGGGCGATCCTCAACGGCGCCAGCCTCAACGGCGCCACCCTCAACGGCGCCACCCTCACCAATGCCCAGGTGCTCGGCGCCGACCTGCGCAATAGCAGCCTGCTGCAGGCCAACCTCAGCGCCAGCAATTTCACCGGATCCAACTTCGGCAGCGGCGCCAGCCGGACCGACATCACCGGTGCAATCACCCTGGATGCGGTAGGCATCGAGGTGTCGCTGTTTGACGTGGGCGCCAGCCTGCGCAACCAGTTCCTGACCGAGATCGCCGTGGCCAATGTGGATGCCACCGGCATGGATCTGAGCGGCAGTGTCATCACTGCGAGCTTCCTTTACAACATCAACTTCAGCAATGCCAACTTCAGCAATGTGGTGCTGGCGGAGCTGAACGGTTCCGCGCCCTCCGGCTTCTTCGCCACGCCGCCCACCAGCTTCGAGCTGGACTTCCGCAACGCCAACCTCAGTCGCCTCACGGTGATCGCCGGCGATCTTTCCGGCAGCGACTTCAGCGGCGCCAACCTCAGTGGTGCCGTGTTCCTGGGCACCAACCTCACCGACGCCAACCTTTCCGGTGTGGTGGGCAGCAGCCTGGTGCTGCAGGAGACGATCCTGCTGGGGGTGAACTTCAGCGGCGCCGATTTCCGGGGTGCCGATTTCTTCGAACTCGACCTCACCGGCGCCAACTTCGCCAACGCCGACCTGCGCGGCGCCAACCTGGCCGGCGCCAAGCTGATGGGCGCCATCTTCAGTGGCGCCAACCTGGAAGGAGCAGACCTCTCCGGGGCCGAGCTCTCCGGGGCCCAGCTGGTGGGCGCCAACCTCAACGGCATCAGCTTCTTCGAAGGCAAGGCCCTGGCGGTCGATCTCACCGGCGCCACCCTGATCGGCGCCAACCTCACTGGATCCGACTTCACCGGCTCCAACTTCGGCAGCGGCGCCAGCCGCACCGTGACCACCGGGGCGATCACCATCGAAGCCGTCGGCATCGAGGCATCCTCCCTGGATGCGGGTGCCGATCTGAGCAACCAGTTCTTTGAGGGCCTGGTGGCGATCGACGCCGACCTCAGCGGCATCAACCTCTCCGGCAGCACCATTGAGGGTGGTTTCTTCTACAACGTCAACTTCAGCAAGGCCAACTTCAGCAATACCCTGTTCAGCGGCATCAACGCATCGCTGCCCTCCGGCAGCACCTTCGCGGCGCTGCCCACCAGCTTCGATCTCAACCTGCGCGGCGCCAACTTCAGCGGTGCCGTGTTCGAGGGCTTCAACTTCGCCGGTTCCGACCTGCGGCCGGCCACCGATGGCACCCCCACCAACTTCAGCGGGGCCCGCTTCATTGAGGTGATCTTCGCCGATGCCAACCTCTCCGGGGTGAACCTGCGGGGCGCCAACCTCTCCGAGCTCGACCTCAGCGGCATCAACCTCAGCGGAGCCGACCTGCGCGGCGCCAATCTCAGCAACACCAAACTGATCGGCGCCGATCTCACCGGTGCCCAGCTCGACGGCGCCCTCCTCGACGGCGCCGAGCTCACCAACGTCACGGCCACCGGAGCCGACTTCAGCGGCGTGAGCTTCGTGCTCGGCAGTGCTCTCCAGGCCGACTTCGAAGGGGCCAACTTCAGCAACGCCACCCTCAACTTCAGCGAATTCACTGGCTCCTTCTTCGGATTCGGTGCCAGTGCCGCCAGTTTCAGCGGTGCCAACCTCCTGGGCACGGAAGGATTGCCGGGCCAACCCCTGGATCCACCGTTCGAAATTGTGCCCCCCGAGCCAGTGGAGGTGAGCGCCACCGAGCCCGATCCCCGCTTCATCGCCGGCGCCGACCTCAGCAACCGCAGCTTCGCTGAGTTATTCGTGGTGAACCGCAACCTCAGTGGCATCAATCTCAGCAACAGCACCTTCCAGGCGGTGTACTTCGCCGGGGTGAGCTTCAGCGGCGCCAACCTCTCCGGCGCCTACTTCAGAGAGCTGAGCGCCGAACCGCCCGCAGTGCTGGCCACCTCCGCCAGCGAGCTGGTGGCCAACAGCTTCAGCAATGCCAATCTCACCGGCGCCATCTTCTCCGGCGGCAACCTCAGCGGCAGCACCTTCAGCGGCGCCACCCTCACCCGGGTGCGCTTCCTGGCTACCGATCTCACCAGCGCCATCTTCAACGGCGCCAACGCTGCAGGCACCCTCCTGCGGGAGGCGATCCTGGCGGGGGCCTCGTTCCAGAACGCCAACCTGGCCGGTGCCGACCTCAGCGGCGCTGACCTCAGCGGCGCCAACCTCAGCGGCGCCAACTTCAGCGGCGCCAACCTGGCTTCAGCCATCCTTGATGGCGCCAATCTCAGCGGTGCCAACTTCACCGGCGCCACCATGTTCGGCGCCACCCTGCTGGGGGGAGTCATCAACGGTGCCCTGTTCACCGACGCCAATCTGGTGAATGCCGACTTCACCGATGCCACCGGCAGCGCCAGCTTCGGCGGCGCCAACCTGTTCGGTGCCCTCGGCGTGCCCGGTGCCCCCGGCGACGAGCCCGAGGTGGGCAGCCTGGTCAGCGATGGCCGCTTCAGTGCCGGCGCCCAGCTGGCCAACCAGGTGTTCAACGGCATCGCTGTATTCGGTGCCAGCGCCACCCCCATCAACGCCACCGGCATCAACCTCAGCGGCAGCCGGCTGCTCAACGCCTATCTCGAGGCGGTTGACTTCAGCGGCGCCAACCTGCGCGGTGCCCTGTTCGCCCAGGTGAACGCCGAGCTGCCTCTGGGTTCGGCCCTGGCAGACCTGCCCACCAGCTTCAATCTCAACTTCGCCAACGCCGACCTGCGCGACGCCCGCCTGCTGGCCAGCGACCTGACCGGCAGCATCTTCACCGGCGCCAACCTGGCGGGGGTGCGCCTGTTCGAAACCATCCTCATCGACTCGCGCTTCGTGGGGGCCAACCTCGCCGGCGGAGTGCTCGTGGGCGCCGACCTCACCGGAGTCGACTTCAGCGGCGCCGACCTCAGCGGCGCCAACCTCAGCGGCGCGATCCTTGAGGGCGCCAACCTCAGTGGCGCCAACCTGCGCAATGCCCTGCTGTTCGAGGCCGAGCTGACGGGGGCCAACCTCAACCAGACCGATTTCCGCGGCGCCAATCTCAACGCCGCCGACCTCTCCGGCGCCCTCAACTCGGGCAGCGCCAACTTTGCCGGCGCCGACCTCACCGACACGATCGGTGCCGATGGGGCCCCCCTGGCCGATGGCGGCATCGGCAACCTGGGCCCCGCCAGTTTCACAATCAGCGGCAGCCCGCTGCCCGGTGAGATCGTCAGCGTCGATCGCACCGTGGGCGACCCCGACGGCAATGGCGACGGCACCTTTGAGGTGATCTGGGAAGCTACCGCCGATGGCGTGGTCTGGGAAGAAGTGGGCGAGGGCGTGTCGTTCCCCGTGCCGCCGGAGCTGGACGGCCTCAGCCTGCGGGCCCAGGTCACCTACATCGATGGCTTCGGCAACGAGGAGTTCGTTACCGTCAGCTCATTTGCTGCCTTAACAAGCACCATCAGCCTCAGCGTCGCACCAGCTTCGGTGACAGAAGATGGCACCGCCAATTTGATCTATACCTTCTCCCGCACTGGCCCTACCACCAGCGCGTTGACGGTGAATTACACCGTGGCCGGCACCGCCACCCTCGGCACCGACTTCACCGGGATCAGTGCCACAGGCACGACAAAAACGGTCACCTTCGCGGCTGGTTCGGCCACCGCCACCGTCACGATTGATCCAACGGCTGATACCACGATCGAGAGTGATGAAACCGTTGCCCTCACCCTTGCCACTGGCACGGGTTACACCATCGGCACCACTGCGGCGGTGGTGGGCACCATCACCAATGACGATTTCCCCTTCATCACCCTCGCCGTTTCCCCGGCCTCGGTGACAGAAGATGGCACCGCCAATCTGATCTATACCTTCTCCCGCACTGGCCCTACCACCAGCGCGTTGACAGTGAATTACACCGTGGCCGGCACCGCCACCCTCGGCACCGACTTCACCGGGATCAGTGCCACAGGCACGACAAAAACGGTCACCTTCGCGGCTGGTTCGGCCACCGCCACCGTCACGATTGATCCAACGGCTGATACCACGATCGAAAGTGATGAAACCGTTGCCCTCACCCTTGCCACTGGCACGGGTTACACCATCGGCACCACCACGGCCGTCACAGGCACGATCACCAACGACGACACATCACTGGGTATCGCGTCAACCAGTGCCAGCAAGGCAGAAGGCAGCACAGGCGCCACCAACGCCTACACCTTTACGGTCACACGCACTGGCAATACCACCGGTAGTAGCTCAGCGGCCTGGGCGGTCAGTGGCACCGGCACCATCCCTACCACGGCAGCTGATTTCCAGAACGGCATCTTCCCCAGCGGCACCGTCTCTTTCCTGGCTGGTGAAACCAGCAAAACCATCACCGTCAACGTCAACGCCGACCTGACGGTTGAATCGAACGAAACCTTTGCGGTCACCCTCTCCACCCCCGTTGGCGCCACCATCACCACTGCCTCGGCCACCGGCACGATCAGCAATGACGACGGAACCTCCCTCGCCATCACACGAGCCTCCGCCAGCAAAGTAGAAGGCAGCACTGGTGCACTCACTGCCTACACATTCACCGTCACCCGCACCGGAAACACAGCTGCAACCAGCTCCGCCACCTGGTCCGTCGCAGGCACCGGTGCCATCCCTGCCACGGCAGCTGATTTCCAGAACGGCATCTTCCCCAGCGGCACCGTCTCTTTCCTGGCTGGTGAAACCAGCAAAACCATCACCGTCAACGTCAACGCCGACCTGACGGTTGAATCGAACGAAACCTTTGCGGTCACCCTCTCCACCCCCGTTGGCGCCACCATCACCACTGCCTCGGCCACCGGCACGATCACCAACGACGATTTCCCCTCCATCACCCTCGCCGTTTCCCCGGCCTCGGTGACAGAAGATGGCACCGCCAATATGATCTATACCTTCTCCCGCACTGGCCCTACCACCAGCGCGTTGACGGTGAATTACACCGTGGCCGGCACCGCCACCCTCGGCACCGACTTCACCGGGATCAGTGCCACAGGCACGACAAAAACGGTCACCTTCGCGGCTGGTTCGGCCATCGCCACGGTCACCGTGGATCCCACCGCTGATACCACGATCGAGCTGGATGAAACCGTTGCGCTCACCCTTGCCACTGGCACGGGTTACACCATCGGCACCACGGCGGCGGTGGTGGGCTCCATCACCAATGCGGAGCCGGCACCGACCCTCTTGACCATTGGCGTGAGCGGATCGACCGTGGTGCTGACCTTCTCCAGCGCCATCACGGCAACGGGGGTTCCCACTTCGGCCTTCCTGGTGCAGACCGTGTCTTCCACCGGCACGCCGACGAACAGCACCGTCAGCTCTGTTGCCGTCAGTTCCACCAACCCAACCCAGCTGGTGCTAGGCCTGTCGGGCATCGAACCCAGCCCGGGGGTGGACCTGCGGGTGTCCTACACCGATCCAGCCGGAGACCAGGTGAGCGGTGTGATCCAGGGCAGCAGCGGCAGCGATGTGGCTTCATTCAGCAACAGCTTCGCCACAACCTTCACCTCAACGGTGAGCGTGACCAGCCTGGCTAGCCAGTATCTAAATCTCACCCTGGCAGGCAGCTCGGCGATCAATGGCACGGCCAATGACGCAGCCAATGGGATCACAGGCAACGAGGCAGCTAACACCCTCTCGGGCCTGGCGGGCGACGACCGACTCATCGGCAACGGCGGCAATGACCTGCTGATCGGCGGCGCGGGAGCAGACACCATGACCGGCGGCAGCGGTAGCGACACCTTCCGAATCGCCCTGGCCGACAGCCGTCTGTCCGCCTTCGATCGCATCACAGACTTCGCGATCGGCACAGACCAAATTGATGGTCCCAGTGCGGTGACGGCAGCCAACCTGAGCGAGTTGGGCGCTGTGAGCAACCTCACGGAGACCGGAATCCAGGCGGTGCTTACATCAGGCACCTTCGCCCTCAATGGCGCAGCTACCTTCAGCTACAACGATCCAAGCCAGGGGATCCGCACTTTCCTCGCCCTCAACGATGGCACCGCCGGCTTCAATGCCAACAACGATTCCATCGTGGAAATCACAGGATTCAGTGGAGCGCTGACCAGCCTCAGCATCATCTAATTCACAACACAATCACCACATGGCCTTGTTGAAGGGATGGTGCGGCATATTTTTGCCGCCCTCTCTGCCGCAAGGCTTTTTCATCAGGCCCGTTACAGCTGCGCGTGATTCCTGGCCTCCAGCACTGCCAGATAGAGCTCCTCCGAAACCTCGCAAATGTCGTACTCACTGGGCAGCATCCCGTGCACAGGATCGAAGTGGAACGCCGTGGATCCAGGGGGCCCAGGGGTCGCGTGTGACAGAGCGGTGACGGCCTGCACCCGACCAGGCACGATTCCGCTTTCAGTGGCGAGCATCCTGCAGCGGACAGCCATAGGCCTCAAACGCCGCATCGGCGCTCACCAACAGCAACGATTCACTGATCGACTGGGCCACCAGCAGGCGGTCAAACGGATCGCGGTGATGGAGAGGCAACTGCTCGAGCGTCAGCAGGTGGGGGAGGTCAAGGGGCGGGAGCTCAAAGCCGCACTCCTAAGCCCACGGAATCGCCTGGGCGGCCGAGAGCGGCATATCGCTGATCAGCACGCTGCTGGCCTCAGTGGTGATCAGGTCGCGACTACGCGGGCCCAGCCGTGGTTCACGTTGATCGCCCAGAGGAAGGCATGGGTGTCGAGCAGGAGCCGCATCAGGCCTGTTCAAACAGCTCGGCGATCAGCGGATTGGCGGCATCGATCGACTCCGGAACGATGAACTGACCGCGGGCTACCCCCAGACGCCGGGGCCGCTCCGGCCCCGGCAGGGCAGTGAGCCGTGCCACCGGCCTGCCGTTGCGGGCGATCACCACCTCCGTTGCCGCACCGGTTTCTATGGCCTCCACCAGGCGCGAGAGGTGGGTCTTGGCCTCCAGCATGTTGACCGTGCGACGGCCACCGCCACCGAGGGGCGATGGTGCTGCCATGGCGTGAAACAGACAAGAACAACAAACTAGACCAGACCAGACCAGACCAGACCAGGTCCGGTCGACCCGGACCGACCCGGAGCGGCAGAACGGAGCTTCATGGCGCGATTGCCAGCCCAATCGCAAACCCTTCTCCGCTAGCCTGACCATACCGACCAGACCAGATTATGTCCTTCGTTCAGGGTGCCCCCTCATCGGGCCCTTCGGGCCCGGCCGCGACCCGTTGCGTCAATGTTCAGGAAGCGAAGACCCATCTTTCGGCCCTGCTGGCCAGGGTCGCCGCCGGCGAGCGCATCGTGCTGTCTCGCCATGGCAAACCCATCGCCCAGCTGGTGCCCCTGGATCCCAGCCCGCGCCGGCAGCTCGGCATCCTGCAGGGAAGGGTGGATGAGGCGTTCTTCGAGCCCCTGCCCGACGACGAACTGGAGCGCTGGGGCTGATGAAACTGCTGCTCGACACCCACGTGTTGCTCTGGGCCCTGCTGGAACCCCAGAAGCTCTCCCCTGAGTTGCACAACGCCCTGGAGGACAGCAATAACACGCTCGTTGTCAGCGCCGCCTCCGCCTGGGAGATCGCCACGAAGTGGAGGTTGGGAAAACTGCAGCACGCCCGATCCGTCGTCGACCACTACGCCATGGCCCTGCACCGTCTGGCGGCGGTCGATCTGCCGATCAGCGGTGCCGTGGCCCGGCAAGCTGGCCTTTGGGCCGTGCCGCACCGAGATCCTTTTGATCGTCTGCTGGCGGCCCAGGCCAGGTCTGAAGACCTCGTGCTGGCCAGCACCGATCCGGCGTTCACCCAGTTCGAAGGGGTGGTGACCCTGGGGTAAGCCTTTGGCACCAGCGTGGTCCGACAGCCCAATTGGGCCCGCAGGACCGCTGGCTCAGCCCCAAGGCCAGGGCGGCCAGCTACAGCAGGGCGTTGCACACTGCGTTACACTGAGCCAGTGATGGTTCGGTTATGTGATAAGGCTCGCAAATTTCGTTTGTATCTAGCAGCGTTGCACTTCGCTGCCCAGATCGAGGATCTGGATCTGCCGGGCTATCGGCTGCATCTGCTCAAGGGGGCAGACAAGGGGCGGTGGTCGATCTGGTTAATCGGCAATTGGCGGCTCACGTTTGTGTTCCGCGACAGCCACGTGTTCGATCTCGATTTCGAGGATTACCACTGATGCAGATGCACAATCCATCACACCCTGGCCCGATCCTTGAGGCCGCCCCATCGAGCGGACTCCAGCGAGCGAGCTGCTGAGGCAACAAGCGGCCGCCCTTGCCGGTTGTCTCGAACCGCACCAGGGCACCGGCAGCGGAATCGCAATAGAGGGTGCCGCGACAGCGGATCCCGCTCTGGAACAGGCCGTGCTCCTGGCCGATCAGGTCCTCCTCGACGCAGAAATACCAGCCGACGCAAGGATGACCTAGTGGACGCTGAGGCGGCAGCCAGGGCGTTTCTGGCCGGTACGGCTTCCATCGTCCCCAAGCGAGGTGGCGATCAGGTGGAGATGATCCGCCTGCTGAAAGTGGCCAAGGACTCCGTCATCGATGGGCGGACCAGGGCCCTGAACCAGGGGCGCTCATTGCTGGTGACTGCCCCCATGGCGTTACGGGAGCGGCTCTCGGGCCTCAGCCGCAACGAGCTCATCACCACCTGCGCAAGCTTCCTCCCCGGCGAGCTGGTCGATCCTCTGGCTGCCGCAAGACGTGCGTTGCGCAGTCTGGCCAGGCGCATCCAGGCTCCCGATGCCGAGCTCAAGGAGTTGATGGCCGATCTCGATGGTCTGACTCAGGCGGCCTGCCCCGGCCGACGTCAGAGCTATGGCATCGGCATCGATGGAGCTGCAGTGCTGCTGACGGCTGTTGGCGACAACCCAGAGCGCATTCGCTCAGAGGCGGCTTTCGCAGCCATCTGCGGCGCCAGCCCCCTGCAAGCAAGTTCAGGCAACAGTCGGCATCACCGGCTGAATCGGGGTGGCAATCGCCAGGCCAATGCCACCCTGCATCGCATCGCTGTGGTGAGACTGCGCTGGCATGAGCAGACCAAGGTACGCCGAACGCCGCAAAGCAGAAGGGCTCAGCAACAAGGACATCCTGCGCTGCCTCAAACGGTTCATCGCCAGGGAGGTGTTCCATCTGCTGATGGGCAAACCACCCCGCAGAACCGCGGCCACATGAACGGCCCAACGATCAGCTGCTCAGGATCAGAACCGCAGCCAAAAACCTCGCTCAGGGGCTTGACGATCTATGGAAGCATCACTCCACGGGACGCTGCTGGTGAGGCAGGAACATCGGGCTCTGGTGGTGTTCACCAATCCCCGCCAGGCCAAGCGCTTGTGTGGGCGCACCCAGCGGGTGATCAAGCTGCCGGACACGCGCGTCATTGAACGAACCGCCCCCTATCTGCTCAACCAGGGGATCAGCCGGGTGGTGATTGAAGGGGCGCTTTATGCCTTGGCGGGTTCCTGAGGCTCCGTCGCTCCGATTTTCCACGGACAACCCCTTGCGATCCCATCTCTAGTCTAGGCGGCAGATTGGCTCTGCCTGGTAAGATTCATATTATCTTTCGATGACGGTCGCAATGAGATGTATTACATAGCATACCCGCGACGTACCCGTTCAGGGGGTATGTATAGCGTCTAGTCAAACCGAGGACACTACCCGTAGTGTCTACGCTGCTCCAGCGATGGTCAAAGTCGGCCTCAGGCAGCCCCCAGGAGGCTTCTTGGTTGAAGTGAAATCACCAGAAAACAGGTCAAAGCCACTGAACCGCAATCGATCTTGGTTTTCGTCCCACCCCCTGAACAGGTACCCCGCGACGCAACCAGCGGAAGCGCCACCAGGTACCTGCGCGACCATGCAGCTGTTGAAGCGCCGATCGCGGTCGACCCGTCTGGGCACCTCTGGCCTGATCACCGCCAGCCTCGGACTGGCGCTGCTGGTGCTGGCCGGCTCCGCCGCCATCGTGGCCGGCGCCCTGAGCCTGGTGAGCGCATCCAGCCGCGGCAGCGACGCCGAACAGGCACGCGAGGCCGCTGAGGAGGGCTACAACCGCGTGATCGACCTGCTCAACGATCCCGGCAACAGCTATCTGCTGGTTACCAAGCGGGACAACTGGACCAGCAATACCGTCACCGCCCAGGAGCGCCAGACCTGCAACATCAGCTCCAGCACCACTGGCGCCATCAGCGGCGCCAGCATCATCGAGACACCCACGCCCTTCCCCTCGGTGGGAAACGGCCGCCAGATGCGCTACACGCTGGAAAGTTTCACCCCACCCCAGTACCCAGGCGCTGCACCAAGTGGCTGCACCAAATTCGGGAATCTTGCCGGCGGTACGGCGAGGCTGGTCATCCGCGGCGATGTCCTGCGCAATGGCAGCGTGATCGCCTCCCATCGCATCGAGCGAGCGGTGACGGTGGAGGCGCTTCCTCAGGGCTCCAGTTCAGGTGGTTCAACGAATTCCTACGCCTTCATCGGTCTTGGTAGCGGAGCGTCGAGCTTGATCGCGGTAGAAAAGGATCCATCGATCATGTCACGCATCGCACAGGACAGTGGCACCACTCCATGGCGATGGGATACGTCAGACACGTCTTTAATCATCAACTGCCTTGGCATGACGGAGCCACAGTGCCGCACCGGTTCATCCAGCTTATCCAGTGCCTTCCCGGTTGAGGAATTGACGATCAGCAAGTTCCTGTCCATGTTTGGCCCCAAGCCGCCGACTCCAACGGGAACTCCAGCCATTACCGCTAGCGCCTGGACTTCTGCAGCTATCACCAACGCATCAGCAAGCGGGAGCACCATCAATTACCCGTACAGCTCTGGCACCACCCTGCGAACCAATTGCAGGCAGGTCCAGGTTCTGAAACCAACAGGGCAACCCGAAGACGTGATCGCTTGCAAGGTTAACAATCTCTACCTGGACGCTAAAGATCTCAGCGTCAATACCACGAACTATCCCGTAATCCTCTACATGATCGCCAATACCTCAACAGCGCAACTCTATCTCAAAAACGCTCAGATCATCAATACCGTGTTCAGCAGCTCTCGCGCCACGAACCCCAAAAGCTGGAATCGATTGCGAATTTTTTTGAGATCCTCGCGCCGCCCACCAAGTCAGCGCCAGCATCACTCCCTCAGCCTGTGAAAACGACAGCAGCAAAGCGACCTGGTTCATTGAAGGTAGCGGACGAATCAATGGAGCTTTTATCTGGGCTCAAACGGTCACGTTGGAGATGAAAGAGCCCACTGGCATTGCCCTCACCGAATACAGCTTGTTCGGCGCTAACTGGGCCTGCAAAATCAAATACGAAAAGTATGTTCGCCATCTCATAAACTCCCCATGCGATGCCAACGATGGCATCAACGATCTATTTGGAATCAGCTGCCAGGTTTATTCCTATTCCGCACGTGGTATTTAAGCCCTCCTCGCACCCTTGTTGCGCAATGAAACCGTCAGCCAGCCCACTTGAGCGGAGAGCATTCCCTACCACGTTCTCAGCAGGCTTCACCCTTGTGGAACTGATGGTGTCGGGCGCGATTCTGTCGATCGCCACCGTGCTGATCGCGCAGACCACCAATCTCGCCACCGCCAGCAGTCGCCGCGGTGATGCCCTCACCCTGGTGCAAACCATGATCAACCGCGATCTGAACTGGCTGCGTGGCTACGCGCACACCTGGAACTGCCGATCAGGTTGTGGCGCCAACCCCAGTGCTCCGCTCCGCTACGGCAACCTCGACGCCACCCCCATCGCCTGCAGCACACTGGTGACCACCTTCCTCAGCGCCGCAGCCGCCGACACCGGCACCCCGACGCGCCCCTTCCCGATCCCCACAACCCTCAACACATCTCAGGTGCTCCAGGCTGCCAACGGCGGCAACCTCAGCCGCTCCATCAGCCTCCCCTCAGGCACCACAGGCTCGTTGCCCCAGAGCCTGGTGGTCTCCTACAGCTATGGGGGTTCGCCCGCGTTCGAGCGGCGCGGATCGCTGCTGATCCAGGCCGGCAGCTGGTGCACACCCTGATCCGATGGCAAGCGTCCGCCCCGGCCCAGGCATCGTTGCAGGTTTCAGCCTGACGGAACTGTTGATCGCGGTGGCAATCCTCGGCCTGCTGAGCGCCGCCACACTGTTCGGTCTGCTGCGCAGTGCCCGCATCGGCGCCCTGCGTGCCGCCGCGATCGACCTTGCCGGCTATCTCGAGACCGCTCAGGCCACCGCCGCCGGCAGCACCGATGCCTGCAGCCTGGCGATCAGCGGCAGCGGCGACAACCAGCAAATCGGGCCCAGCAACGCGGCTGGCAACGCCTGCGCGGCTCTCGCCTCCCAGCCACTTCTCTCCGGCAGCGTCATCCCCCTTGGGCTGGTTGTCACGACAGCTGGAACCCTCACCATCGCCCCCCGCGGCACCCTGGAAAGCCCCGTCACGATCCGTCTCTCCGAAGCCAACACCCAGAACCTCGAATACTGCGTTCAGCTGCTACCCCCGGCTGGACTGGTGGGAACCGGTGTCTACCGGAACAACAGCTGTGACCATGCCGCCTTCAACTGAGCGGCCGCCAACCCGGCCGGGCCTGGAGCGTCGCGCGGTCGCGGCCTTCAGCCTGGTGGAGCTGCTGGTGAGCGTGGTGATTCTCGGCCTGCTCAGCGCCGGTGCCGCCAGGGTGCTCACAGGGGACCTGGTGGGCAACAGCACGCTGCAGACCTATCAGCGCCTGCGACGGCAGGTGGGCCGCGCACGCCGCTTTCTCGAGCTGGAAACCGCCACGGCCACGCGCCTGCAATGGCAAAGCGCCAACAGCCTGCGCCTCTCGGGCGTGAACAACGGCACGGCCTTCACGATCTCCTACGACCTGGTGCCTGCCGCCTCTGCGGGAATCAGCGGGGTGACCTTTCGTGGACCGTTTGTGCTGCGGCGCAATGGCCCCCCGTACAGCAGCGGCGGCCTTCTCTCCAACAGCGCCGCCACGAACACCGTGGTGCTCGACGGGCTGGCAAACGAGCAGGCCGTCACGGTCAGCGCCGCCCAGACCACCGCCGATCGCAGCGCCAGGGTGACGATCAATCTCAGCGATGGCGGCACCACCTACAGCAGTGTTTTCAGCCTGGCCACAGCCGCACCCAGCGGCTACGGCCTGTTGCAGTTCAGTGAAACCAACGCCTCCCTCAGCGGCTGCAGCGGTGATCCCAATGGTTGCCGCCAAGCCAACGGCATCCAGGAATGGGACACGCGCCTGCTCTCAGGCAGCAGCCCGATCACGATCACCCCTGTGGGCAGCCCGAACCAGGTGATCGTCTACTTCAATGCGCCCCGGTCCACCGCTGACATCCGACGTGCTCAGTCCAGCAGCTCAGGCACCTGCATCCGAACCAGCTGCTACATCGATTTCGCCAGCGGCAGTGATTTCTTGATCAATGCAGCCAGCAGCCGCGTCGACAAGTTGGTGTTTCTCGATACCGTAATCGCCGTGCCCCGCCAATAAGCAATCTCCCATGGACCAGTAACGGGGGTCACGTCATGGGTGACACCCTCGACGTAGCCCAACTCCATAGGCAGCAGAGGCTGGGTGCGATCCAGGGCCTGGATCTGTGTTTTCTCGTCAACGCAGAGCACAACTGCCTTGTCGGGCGGGTTGAGGTAGAGCCCGACGATGTCTCTTACCTTCTCGACATTGCCGAGGTCCTCGGCCGAGCGTGCCGGAGGCACTAAAAGGGATCATTGGAGAGCTTGAAGCCGTCAGGCTTCCGCGCAGCGGTGGGATTTCTGGCGGTGCGGCTGGAGCGAAAAGGTCTGCAGCCAGCGGTGGGCGGTGCTTTCTGAGATGCCGGTGGCAGCCGCCAAGGAGCGGGCTGTCCACTGTGTGCTGCCATCAGTGGGCTTGCTCTCAAGTGCCCGGTTGATCACCTCGGCCACCTTGTCATCTTTATAGGTGCGGGGCCGCCCTGGCCTGAGTTCGTCGTGTAAACCCTCCGGGCCAAGGTCCCGGTAACGCTTGCGCCACTTGCCCACGGTCATGCCCGTCAAGCCCATCCGCTTGGAAATGGCTGTGTTGGTTTCACCGGCTCCGCAAGCCAGCACAATCTGCGCTCGCTGCACGATCGAATGGGGCAACGACCGTGAGTTGGCGATGCTCTGGAGTTGCTGAACCTCGTCGTCGCTGAGAACCAGCGGCGGCATCGGGCAACCAACTGCCATGGAACGGCTCCCCTCAGGAGACACTCCTTATTTTGGCTGCTATTTCCGGGACTGCCCATTAACCCGTGGGTTGGTTTTTCTGAAAACTCGTAAGCGTTCAGGGGTCGGGACAGCACGCGGCGAACTCCGTAGCAAGCTGACGTGCTTGATCCACGCCTGACGGGTAGGGGAAGACGGTGCTGATCCGTCGCTGCCTCCAGCTGCCATCGGGCAATGGAAGGCTGGCCCGCAGCCGCAACCTCGCCCCAGACGGAGAGACTTCGAGGCTGACACTGGAGCCCAGGTCTCTCAACGCCCGGTTGATACGCGTGAGGTAGGGGTCCCGGACGGTCATACGGCGTGCCTAAAAGCGTGCCTACTCTCGCCCAAAACGGGCTGATCTGTGCCTAAGCGGTGCCTTGCCAGGTCCCCTGCCATAGCTCTACTTTGGCTGGAAACCTTGTCTGTAACTGGGTTTTGGGGATGGGGGTCCCGGGGATCGAACCCGGCTAAGGCGAATTATGAGTTCGCTGCATTCACCAGATTGCTAGACCCCCCCACGCCGGCCGGAGCGACCTACCAGAGACCCCGGATCGGCGGGGTCCAGGTGGTGCTGGCCGGCGGCCTCACGTAGGTGGGCCCGGCGCCGGCCCCGAGGCTGGTGCTGAAGCCGTTGGTGATGTCGGTGGTGCGCAGGGGCATCAGGCTGCTCTGGTCGGTCAGCATCACCGACGCCGTGTTCTCGATGGCGGTGCCGTCCCAGATGATGTTCTGGTCAGGGAAACCGAAGGCGACGATCTTGCCCCCATCCCGACCCGGGATCGAGAGACCCAGCGGATCGGTGATCTGATGCAGCAGGTTGACGCCCTGGGCGAAGGGCGCCGAAAAGCTGTAGTAGCGCTGCTCCATCAGCTCAGGGGCCGAGCGGGTCACGCCGCAGCGGGTGACCTCCACAGGTCCGGCGCCGGACGTGGCGGGCCTGGGGGCTTCGAGGGTGGTGGTGCAGAGCACCGGCCCGGCGATGGCGGGAGCCAGGAGGGAGACGGCAGCGAACGGCACCAGGGCCGCCAGGGGTGCGGCGAGGGAGGCAGGCACTGCCAGGATCGGTGCTGTCATGGGGTTACGCGGCCCCAGCTCCGGGGCGATTTGCTCGCAGGTTAGCGACCTCTGACGCACTTCACCATCGATCTCCGGCCGCAGCTGCCGCTGCTTCCGCGCCACTCCGTCTCGCCGCTTCGTCACCACCGATGGTCTCCCTGCCCGCCAGCCCAAGCCAACAGCGTTCCGCCCTGCTCGCCCTGCTGGCGGAGCGGGCCTATCGGCTGGGCGACTTCACTTTGGCCTCGGGCCGCCGCAGTGAGCACTATGTCAACTGCAAGCCGGTGAGCCTGAGCGGCATCGGCCTGGCCCTGCTGGGTCGCCTGATGCTGGAGGAGGTGGAGGCCGAGGCCGGGGCGGTGGCGGGGCTGACCCTGGGGGCCGACCCCCTGGTCAGCGCGGTGGCCCTCCAGGCCGCCCTGGCCGGCCGCGACCTCGATGCCCTGATCGTGCGCAAGGAGGCCAAGGGCCATGGCACCGGGGCCTGGCTCGAAGGCCCGCTGCCGCCGGCCGGATCCCGGATCACCGTCCTCGAGGACGTGGTGACGACAGGCGGCTCGGCCCTGAAGGCCGTGACCCAGCTGCAGGAGGCGGGCTATGCGGTGGAGAGGGTCGTGGCGATCGTGGATCGCCAGGAGGGCGGGGCCGAGGCGATGCAGGAAGCCGGCCTCGACCTGCGCAGCCTCTTCCTGCTCGAGGAGGTGGCCGCCACGGCCGCCGGGCTGGACGGCGCGGCAGGCTGAACCCCGCCCCAAGCGACGCCATGACCTCCTCCTCCGTCCCGACATCGGCCACGGCCGATCCCTGGAACTGGACGCCTCCGGCCCAGAGCTGCTGGTCGCGGCCGGTGGGGCTGCTGCGGCTCGATGGACCCGACACCCTGCGGGTGCTGCACGGCCAGACCAGCCAGGCCCTCGAAGCGGCCCAACCCGGCCAGTGGCTCGGCACCTGCTGCATCGGACCCACGGCCCGCCTGGGGGCGGTGGCGGAGGTGTTGGTGGACGCCGACGGGGCCTGGCTGGTGATCGTCGATGGGGATCCCGAGGCCGTGCGCCTCGCCCTCGACCGGGTGCTGTTTCCCGCCGACAAGGTGCGGCTGGGGCCGGTGACACCGGCCACCCTGCACCTGCCTCTGGGATCGCCGGGGCCAGACGCCACACCTGCCGGGACCTGGGCGCCGCTGGCGGGCTCCCCGGGCTGGCAGCTGGGGGAAGCCCTGCTGCTGCCGGCGGACGCGCCTCTGCCCCCCTGGCTGGCCGAGCGGAGCCCCCTGGAGCCGCAGCAGGCGGAACGCTGGCGGCTCCAGCAGGGCCTGCCGGCGGCGCCGGGGGAGATCCACGGGGACACCAACCCGTTTGAACTGGGACTGGCGACGCGGGTGAGCCTAACCAAGGGCTGCTACGTGGGCCAGGAGACCCTCGCCAAGCTCGCCACCTACGACGGGGTGAAGCAGCAACTGCGCCGCTGGCAGGCCACAGCTGTCCCCGCCGAGACCGTCGCCGCCGGCGCGCCGCTGCGCGACGGGACAGGGAACCGCGCCGGAGTGATCACCTCCAGCCAGGAACTCCCCGGCGGCGAGGGGTGGATCGGCCTGGCCCTGGTGCGCCGGGCCTGGCTGCAGGAGCCCGCTCTGCTGGCCGGGGATGGGCCCGATGCCTGGCTGGGGCTCTCGCTGCCGGCGGCGTTTCAGGCGCCGCCGGTCGGGGCGGGGGGCGGTGGAGGGGCCGGTAAGGCGTCCTGATCCAGCAGCCAGCGCACCACCGCCCAGGTGGCCAGGCTGTCGTCCTGGTTGTAGCGGAAGATGCGTTGCAGCTTGCGGCTTAACGCCCCCCGGCTCGGACGCCGCAGCCCACCGGAGCCCTCTCGCCACTGGCGCCACCAGAGCAGGCAGCGGGCGCCGTCGACGCCCTTCTGGCTCCAGGTGAAGCCCAGCCAGCCCGCCACGGCCTTCAGCCCGTAGCTGTTGACCGGCAGCAGCCAGTGGCGGCGCAGCCGCTGATGCACGTCCACCAGGCGGGCCCGCAGCCGCGCCCGTTCGGCTTCGCTGGCCCCCTGGCGTTCGGCCAGGCGCAGCAGGGACACCGATTCGGTCTCGCCGTAGTGGAGGACGGGCCAGTCGGGATAGCGGGCCAGGAGGGTGCTCAGACGCCGCCAGAGACGGGCCTCGCCGTGCTCGTGCAGGGCCAGCAGGGGCTGGTAGCGGCCCAGGATCTCCCCCGGGCCCGGGACCCCGGGCCAGCGGCCGTCCGGCCCGCGCTCCAGCCGCACCAGGCCGTGCAGGAAGTCGTCGCGGGCATCGGGATCGGATTCGATGTCGTAGAGGAGCACGCCGGGGGCCTCCGCCAGCTCGGGCAGGGCAGGGCCGGCCGCCTCGGCGCTGCGCCGGGGCACGCCCTGCTGCTGCACCCTGGCCTGGGCCACCAGCTTGGGGGCCACCTCCCGGTGCTGCTCGCTGTGGACGGCCAGGTCCTCAGCCAGACGGTCCGGGTCGGCCGCCGCCAACTGGTCGAGGCTGGTGATGCCCAGCTCCAGCAAGAGCTCACGGCGCTTGCCGCCGATGCCACTCACCTCGCTGAGGTGCCCCTCGGCGGCTGCGACCCGGTCACAGGCCACGCGCCAGCTGCAGAGGGTGCATTTCTTGCGATCGCTGACCAGGGGCGGCGGCTCGCGGCGGACCAGCTCGAGGGCCAGCCGCTCGAGGCTCTCATCGAGTTGACGCTGCAACGAGCCCCCGAGGGCCAGCCGCTCCCGCTCCAACCCCCGGTCGGCCCCAGCCACCACCAGGCCATGGGGTACGGGGGCGCGCTGGTGCTCCGCCAGCAACCGCCCCCATAGGGCAAGCAGGACGCGGTGTTCGCGGGTGAGGCGCCGGCCCTGGCGGGCCAGCACCGGCCGGTAGCTGTGGTCGCCCCAGCGGCTGGGCTCCTCGACCCGCTCCAGCAGGCTCGGGTGGACTTCCAGCCGCAGCCCACGGGGGCCGGTTCCCACCAGCCTCAGACCCACCACCCCGGGCGCGCCGGCGCGGCAGGCCGCCTCCCCGTGGCCGGGGCGCTGCGGCATCAGGCTCTGGAAACTGCGCAGCTGGTCATCGAGGGCCAGGGCGCGGTGGGCGCTCCACGACCGCTCCTCGGACGAACCGTGGAGGTCGAGCCAGGCCCGCCGCCGGCAGCGCACCCAGCTGCGCAGCAGACGGTCGGTGAGGACAGGAGCGTCCGAGGTCTGGGGCATGGGCTGCAGGCTAGGGGGGCCGGTGGCCTGCCATCAGGCCGGCACCCGCCGCGGCCATCCGGAGGGGCCGGCCTGCTACGACCGGCCTGCCCTCCCTCGCCTCCGCGCCGCCCATGGCCTCCGCCCCCCTGCCCCTCGAGGCCGGACCGATCCACTTCGGCACCGATGGCTGGCGGGGCATCCTCGGCGTGGACATCACCATGGAGCGCCTGCTGCCGGTGGCGGCGGCCGCCGCCCGGGAACTGGCCGCCAGCGCCCCGGAGGGCCTCGCCAGCCGGGAGGTGGTGATCGGCTACGACCGGCGCTTCCTGGCCCCCGAGCTGGCCGAAGCCATCGCCGCCGCCGTGCGGGGGGCCGATCTGGTGCCCCTGCTGGCCGCCACCCCCGTGCCCACCCCGGCCTGCAGCTGGGCGGTGGTGGAGCGGAAGGCCCTGGGGGCCCTGGTGATCACCGCCAGCCACAACCCGCCGGAATGGCTGGGTCTCAAGATCAAGGGCCCTTTCGGCGGCTCGGTGGAAGGCGACTTCACCGCCCGGGTGGAGCGGCGCCTGGCGGCCGGGGGCCTGAGCGTGCCGATCCCCGGCGCCACCGAGCGCTTCGATGCCATGGGCACTTATCTGGCTGGGCTCGGCGCCAAGGTCGACGCCGCGGCCCTGGTGGAGGGCCTGGCCGCCGCCGGCCTGCAGGTGATCGTGGATCCGATGCATGGGTCGGCCGCCGGTGGGCTGCCGGCCCTGCTGGGCGAGTCGGGCGCCGCCGCCGGCGTGATCCGGGAGATCCGCGGTGAGCGGGATCCCCTGTTCGGCGGCCACCCACCCGAACCGCTGGCGCCCTATCTGGAGCAGCTGATCGCCGACGTGCGCCAGGCCACGGCGTCCGGCCGGCCGGCGGTGGGCATCGTGTTCGACGGCGATGGCGACCGCATCGCCGCGGTGGACGAGCAGGGCCGCTTCTGCAGCACCCAGTTGCTGATGCCCCTGCTGATCGACCACCTGGCCCGCGCCCGCCAGCTGGGGGGCCGGGTGGTCAAGACCGTGAGCGGCTCCGATCTGATGGCCCTGGTGGCGGCGGACCTGGGGCGGGAAGTGATCGAGAGGCCCGTCGGGTTCAAGTACATCGCCGCTGAGATGCTGAGCAGCGAGGTGCTGGTGGGCGGAGAGGAATCGGGCGGCGTGGGCTTCGGCATCCACCTGCCGGAGCGGGATGCCCTGTTCGCGGCCCTGCTGCTGATCGAGGCGCTGGTGGAAGGGGGCCTGCCCCTCGGAGCCCGCCTGGAAGCCCTGCAGGAGCGCTGCGGTGGCGCCAGCGTCTACGACCGCCTCGACCTGCGCCTGCCGGACATGGCCAGCCGCAGCCGGCTGGAGGCCCTGCTGGCCCAGGATCCGCCCCGGGAGGTGGCCGGTGCCACCGTGCTGGAGGTGAACCGCACCGACGGGGTCAAGCTGCGGATGGGGCCAAGCCACTGGCTGATGCTGCGCTTCTCCGGCACCGAGCCCCTGCTGCGCCTCTACTGCGAAGCCCCCAACGCCGACCGGGTGCAGGCGGTGCTGACCTGGGCGCGCCAGCTGGCGGAGGCGATCTGATGGGCGACCCACTGGAGCCCCGGGTGGCACCCACCGTGTTGGTGATCGCGAGCGGCAATGCCGGCAAGATCAGGGAGTTCGCCCATCTGCTGGCCTCCCTGCCGCTGGAGGTGCGGCCCCAGCCCGACGGACTGGACGTGGAGGAAACGGGCAGCAGCTTCGCCGCCAATGCCCGACTGAAGGCCGAGGCGGCGGCCCGCGCCACCGGCCACTGGGCCCTGGCCGACGACTCCGGCCTGGCGGTGGCCGCCCTGGGCGGCGCCCCCGGAGTGCATTCCGCCCGCTATGCGGACACCGACCCCGCCCGGATCGCCCGGCTGCTAATGGAACTAGACGCAGCCGATCGGGAGTGCCAAGGGCAGGGTCTGCCATCCGATCGCCGGGCGGCCTTCATGGCCGCCCTGGCGGTGGCCGATCCCAGCGGAGCGATCCGGCTGGAGGTGGCGGGCCGCTGCGACGGGGAGATCCTGGAGGCCCCGAGGGGGAGCGGCGGCTTCGGCTACGACCCGGTGTTCTTCGTGCCGGAGGCGGGCCTGAGCTACGCGGAAATGGACAAGGGCCTCAAGGGCCGGATCGGTCACAGGGGCAGGGCCTTCACCCAGCTGGAGCCGGAACTGAGGGAGCTGCTTTCACGCCCTACAGGCTAATCCCGCCCATGGAGTTACGAAGCCGTCATCCCTTTCTGGCAGCAGTCATCCGACCCGTTTTGAAAAGGATCGACGACTTCGACTTCACCTGCGGTGTTTTTTCGCTCAAGTGGCCGTGATCTGTATCTTCACAAGAAACTCTAGTTGAGCTATGCCCAGCAGAGAAGTTCCCACTAATGCAAAAGACATTGCCTCAAGGACTGATTCTGCCCCATCTTGCCTGCAATCATTGAAAGCTTGCAGGCCCCATAAAGATCCTTCAGGCCGTTGACCACAAGCAGAAGCAGCGGGCGTCCATTCGAAAAGGACCAGAGCTTGATCGACACAATCCTCGGCGCATCTGCTGAGGTTGGGCGGTGCGAGCAAGTGGCCGCTACAGCCCAGCTGACGAGAGAAATCAGCCTGCTCGCTGCCCTAAGACTCCTGACTTTACCCACCAGGGCTCGATCTTGGGTTGGTCAGCCCATGCGAATATCACCGACTGATGGAATCCACCCCTGTAACTGCCAGGACACACAGCCGCCGAGGATCATCGGATCCTGCGACACAAACGCTTCAGCCGCTGCATAATCCTCAGCCTGAAAAATCATCAGACCCCCGCCACCTGGTTGGCCGCTGGCATCGACGAGATAGCCACTGCTGACAAGGTCGCCACGATTCCTGAGCTCCCTCACCCACGCAAGATGCGCCCTGAGATGGGGCTCCACCAACTCGCGGGGCTGGCAAAAGGATTCGGTCTTGATGAACCAGGGCATGACCTCAGCTTGCCAGCCCCACGACGTCGCTGGCATGACCCAGAGGGAGTAGGAAGGAGACGGCTTATCAAGCAGAACACCATGTCGAAATCCCAGCTCAGCGCATTTCTGGCCAAGGTGGCGGCAGACCCCGCCCTGAAGGCACGGGTGGATACGGCTGCTGATGCCGATGCGGTGGTGGCCATTGCCCTTTCCGAGGGGCACCTCTTCTCCCCCGCCACGTTCACCCGCTTCTCCCGCGGCTGAAGCCGGCTCGCGGTCTGCCGATCTATGGGGAAGC
>Ga0247843_1000986_pt1 | contig 62788 bp, 53 predicted proteins | sample LaCruzMarch2017__FD_192420 | JGI IMG/M metagenome (GOLD analysis project Ga0247843, IMG submission 192420) | Freshwater microbial communities from meromictic Lake La Cruz, Castile-La Mancha, Spain - LaCruzMarch2017_8m | ecosystem: Environmental > Aquatic > Freshwater > Lake | place: Spain...
CTGCCTCTCGTGATGGCCTCGTCGCTCTTCGCCGAGACCCCGGCGGTGCCTTGGTGGGGCGGCGCCAAGCTCGTCTTCCAGGCCGCTCCAAGTTAGGGAGTTCTCGGGGCGTGGAAATCCAGGCTAGTACCCCGTCGCAGGGCTACATCCGGCGGACGGGCCGGGACGTGGCGTTGCTGGCGCGGCAGCTGGGGCAGATGCCGTAGAGCTCGTGGCGGTGCATGAGCAGCTCGAAGCCGTAAACGAGCGCGACGCGCTTCTGCTCCAGCTCGATGACGTCGTCCTCGAACTCCACGATGGTGCCGCACACGGTGCAGATCAGGTGGTCGTGGTGGTCGTCGCCGAGGAGCTCGAAGCGCGAGGCGCCGCCCTCGAAGTGGCGCTCGGCAACGATGCCGCTGTCCTGCAGCACGCGGAGCGTGCGGTACACGGTGGCGGCGCCGATGCGCGCGTCGCGGACGCGCACCTCGCGGAGGAGCTCCTCGGCGGTGATGTGCCGACCGATCGAGGCGAGCGTCTCGAGGATCAGCTCGCGCCGCGTCGAGCTCTTCAACTTGTTGCGTAGGACGTGATCGCGCAGCCGCGATCGGAGGTCCTCGACGTTGGGCGGGTTCACCACCGTGGCACCGTCGTCGAGGAGGGTGGGGCGCGTCAAGGTCGCGCGTCGACTCCGGGGCCCGCGGCCGCGTCGGAAGCCGCGCCGCCGTCCGCGACCGGCACTGGCGCGTCGGGGGCGTGGGCCATCCCGAGCGGCGCGACGCCGAGGGTGCGACGGACCGCGTTGGCGACGGAGCAGTCGTGGCCGCTCACCGAGGCCCCGTTGAGGGGGCGGGCTCGCGGCGGCGGCGTCGGCATCCCCGCCATCTGGAAGGGGATCACCCGCACGTCGTCCCCGACGGCGCGGGCGCGCAGCACGACGCGGCGGGCGGGAAGGTCGTAGACGTAGACCCGCGTGGCGCCGTCGACGGAGGCGCGGGCCTCGTCGACCGCGAGCACCAGGTAGCGTCGGCGCAGGTGGTCGAGGAGCACCCCGGTGTCGCGCCGCAGGCGGAAGATGAGGTCCTCGCGCAGGGCGTGGAGCCGCTCGGTCGAGCCGGCCCCGCGCACCGCGTCGACGAAGGACGGCAGCAGGAACGCGCCCTTGTCGAGGAGCTCCCGTGCAAACAGGCTCTCGACACCGAGGCACGCGCAGAGCTGGTCGGGGTAACGGTGCCGGAGCGACGCCGCGACCTCCGAGGCCACCCTCACCTCATGCACACGCACGCGGCCGTAGAGCACGGGCGCGCGGCCCATATCCTGGACGCTGAGACCGGGGTCGCGCAGGTCGCCCGGGTACGGCCCGACGGCTTCGAGGGCCGAGGTCTCGATGAAGGTGCGGACGGCGCGGTAGTCCGGCCCGAGGCTGGCGGTGAGCACCGCGTGCTCGCGGAGCAGGCGCTCGCGCAGGAGCCGGGCCTCGCGGTCGCGCTTCATGCCCCAGACGAGGGGGAACGCGAGCACGACGGCCAGCACGGGCGCCCAGAAGCGCCATTTGATCTGCGGGAGGAAGGGGAGCTCTTGCCGGGGGATCATCCCCCGGTGTGAGCTGCCTGGCTCGTCGACCGGGGGATCAGGGGGGGAGGACATCGTAGGCCTCGCGGACGGTCAGTCCGTCGGCGCGTTGGCGTTGCCCTTGGTCACCGCGAAGTTGAGTCGTACGTAGCCCGCGGCGGCGCAGGTGCGGGCGATGGTCTTCACGATGTCCCAGTGCACGTGCCGGTCGATCTGGAACACCACGTCGCCCTCGAACTGGCGGTCGGGGTGGAGCACCGGGTACTCGCGCTTGGCCTGCTCGAGCCGCTCGAAGAGGCGGTCGATGCGGTCGCTCGATCCGGCGATCTCGCGCGGGGTGGTGATGCGCTGCCCGTCTATCATGATCGCCTGCTCGGAGATCGAGATGATGGGCGCGCTCGCGAGGTTGTCGGCGTTGTGGGTCTCGGGGATCTCGAGGCCCGCGCTCGACTGCACCTGCTGCTGCGAGCCGAACTGCGACAGGAGGAACACCACCGTGATGACGAGGAAGTCGATCATCGAGGTGAGGTTGAGGTCGGCGTTGACGGACTTGTGTCCGCCGCCCGCGACGCGCTTCTGCACGAACCGCAGCGGGATGTGGTGGAGGAGGCGCTTACCTGGCTTCGCGACGGGCATGTTTGGTTCCCTGCTTACCCTTACAGGAAGCGGATCGTGACCTCGCCGCGAGCGGCGCTGCCGTAGACCTCGTAGACGGTATCCATGACGGCGATGATCTCCGAGTACTCGACCGCGCCGTCAGGCTGGAGCCAGACCTCGCGGTTCTGCTGGTTGGCCTGACGCCGGGCTTCCAGCAGGGTCTTGAGCTCGGTGAAGCGCTGCGGGGTGCGCCCGATCTGGCGCATGTCCGCGGCGTTGACGCCGACCTGGAGACCCGTCGGGGAGATCTGGATCTTGAGCTGGTCCTGCTGCTCCGGGTTGGGGGGGGAGTCCGGGGCCGGCGCGCCGCGAGGCTGACTCGCTTGGACGGCCCCCGTCTGCACCCAGACCGCGGTCATCAGGAGGAACGCGATGCAACAGATCAACAGGTCGATCATCGGGACCATGTTGACCGGGGCGTCGACGGACTTCTTGCCGCCCTTGCCGCCTGAATCGACTGAGACGCCACCCATGGCTGTGCTCCTTAACGTGCGGCCGGAGAGAGGATCAGGCGGCCTGCTGCCCGGAGCCCACGTTGATCTTCGAGCGGTTGTTCACCACGAGGTTGAGCACCTGGACGGTGGACTCGTTGATGTCGTCGACGATCTGCTGGGTCTTGCCGTTCAGGAGCGCGAAGGCGATGAGGCCGAGGATGGCGATGATGAGGCCGAACGCCGTGCAGTTCATCGCCTCGGAGATGCCGCCCGCGAGCAGCTCGGCCTTGCGGGCCGGGTCGATCGTGGGGCCGCCCTCGCCGCCGTGACCGCCCACCGCGCCGAAGGCTGCGATGAGGCCGGTGATGGTTCCGAGGAGGCCGGAGAGCATCGCGAGGTTGGAGAGCAGCGAGAGGTACGGGGTGCGGTGCTCGATCTTCGGGAGCTCGCGGAGCGCGCTCTCGTCCATGGCGGCCTGCACCTCGCCGTCGGGGCGGTTCACCTTCATCAGGCCCGACTTCACGATGCGGGCGAGCGGCGCCTGGGCGCTGGAGCAGAGCTTGATGGCCCGGCCTACGTCACCCGCAAGGATGCACTTCTGGATGTTGGAGAGGAAGGCGTCCTTGTTGATGGACGACTTGAACAGGTACATCGATCGCTCGACGGTGATGGCGATCACGAACACCGCCCAGAAGACGATCGGCCACATGCCCCATCCGCCTTCCTTGAAGTGCTGACCCAGACTTTGCAACATCGCAGAATCCTCCTCAGAGCGTTGGAAATGCCGAGTGTCCCCGGGGTTGGTCGGTGGGTCGGCGTTTGGGGTGTATCCGTTGAACCGTTGCCGGTCGTGCGGTGCATGTCTACACGACCCGTCGAGTCGTGTGCCACATGATTTCGCGTCGGCGAAAAGTTCGACCGTCGTGAAGCCGCGCGATGATACCGGGGGGGTCTCTGGTGTCAACGGTTCTGCTCCCCACCCCCGTGACAGGCCCGCCGACGATTCCTGGCTGCGGTCGAGGAGCCCCACTCCGTGGCGGCCGGACGCCGCCGTCGGCGCCGTCGGAGAACTCTCGCCGGTGCGGTGCTTGTGTCGTTGACATCGCTCTTGGCGTGGGGATACGGTCCGCCGCGTTGCGTCGCGGGCGACGTGGGAGAGGGTCGAAAACCTGATCCTAAAGTTCGGCAGAAACCCGACGATGTTGGCCAGCGGTGGGGCGCCCCCGTGAAGAGGGTCCGGTGAGTTTCTTCGAATCACCGTCACCCGGTTCCCCCCCCTGAGCGAAGCGTTGCGGTAGCGTAGCGTGGCTCGCGAGATAGACAGCGGCTCGAAGAACGGAGCTGAAGGAGCGTAGAGGACGATGCAATCGGCGCTGGTGCATTTGCTACTGATGGCTCAGCAGGCGGGTGGAGATCATCCCGCAGAAGCGGTAGGCCTCGCGGGGCTCTACGAGAAGCTGGGCTGGCCCTTCTTCGTGAACATCTTCATCTCCATCATCGTGCTCGCCACGATCACGGAGCGGGTGATCTTCCTGCTGTCGAAGTTTCGCGTGAACAGCAAGGAGCTGCTCGCGCAGGTGCGGAAGCTGGTGCAGGCGAACAACATCGACCGCGCGATCAAGCTCTGCGAGGCCGACGACGTGCCCATCCTCCGGGTGTTTCGCGCGGGCCTGATGCAGGTCAACCGCGGCGAAGAGGCCGTGGTCGTCGCGATCGAAGAGCAGGTGATGGACATCGAGCCGCAGGTCCAGAAGCGCATCGGCGCCCTCTGGTCGCTCGCCAACATCGCGACCCTCATCGGCCTCCTCGGCACCATCCTGGGGCTCATCCACACCTTCGGCGCGCTCGACCGCGTGGCCGACCCCGGCCGCCGCCAGCAGCTGCTCGCCCGCGGCATCTCCGAGGCGATGAACAACACCGCCCTCGGCCTCGGCATCGCCGTCACCTGCATGGTGGCGCACCTGCTCATCAACGGGCAGGCGAAGAAGATCCTGGCGGACGTCGAGCTGACCTCGTCCAAGCTCACCAACCTCCTCACGACGGGCCGTAGCCAGGGATGAGCGGGAAGTTCACGGCTGCGCAGCGCGCGGTCATCAACCGGAAGTCCAAGCCCAAGCATCACGGGCCGGACGACGGTGGTGGCGAGCTGAACATCGTGCCGTTCCTCGACATCATCATGAACGTCCTGATCTTCATCCTGGCCAGCGTCGCGACGATCTTCACCGCCACCATTCCCGTGCCCGCTCCCTCGAGCGGTCCACGGTCCAACACCCAGCCCGACACCCGGCAGCGCCTCAACATCACGGTGAAGGTCGCCCCCAACGGCTTCATCGTCGGCGCCGGCGGCGGGTTCCTCATGCCGGGCTGCCGCACCGTGGGTCAGGCCTCGCTCACGGTGCCCAACCGCGCGACGCCCGACGCCGACGGCAGTATGCACGACTTCGCCGAGCTCACCCGGTGCATGCAGGCCATCCGGGTGCAGTGGGCGACCGAGGTCGAGGACGACCACTCCATCAACGTGTCGCCCAACGGCGACATCCCCTACGGCGTGCTGGTGAAGACGGTCGACGCCGTGCGCGAGTCGCGCGCCGACGCCTGCCGCATGCCCGAGAACGGCGGTCCGGGCAACTACACCAACGCGGACTGCCTCTTCCCCGAGGTCACTCTCGGCGTCCTGAGGAACTGAGCGATGACCGACAAAGCCGACGTCGCCCACCCCAAGGCGGGCATCCTCCAGGTCAAGCGGGAGATCTCCCGGAAGACCCGCCGACGCCAACAGGAGCACGTCGCCGAGGAGCTCAACATCGTCGCGATGATGGACATGATGACCATCATCCTGGTGTTCCTCCTGAAGTCGCTCTCGTCGTCGCCGGCCAACGTGCCTCAGAGCGACGACCTCCGACTGCCCCACTCGACGGTCAACACCTCGCCGTCACAGGCGCTGCAGGTGATCGTCTCCCGCGTCTCCATCACCGTGAACGGGCGCTTCATCACCTCGCTCCGCAACGGCTACGTCGACCCGTCGCAGAAGCGCGGCGGCGGCACGGGCCTGATGATCAACCCCCTCGCCGAGGCGATGCGCGACCAGGTGCAGGTCGCGCGCACCATCGCCGAGCGCGCGGGCCAGCCCTTCCGCGGTGAGATCGCCATCATCGCCGACCACGGCATTCCCTCGCGCACCGTCTTCGAGGTGCTCTACACCTGCGGCCAATCGGGCTTCGCGGGCTTCCAACTCCTCGTCCTCAAGGCCCGCTCCTCCACCTGATCGCGGCCGCGAAACACCCACTCCGATGCTCTGGCCCAAGCTCCTCGCCCTGCTGGTCGTCGTCCTCCTGGTCGGCGGCCTCATGTACCTCGGCGGCAAGATCCCTCCGAACGATCGCAGCGGCGACGGCTGACCGTTTACCTGACCGGGTATGATCCTGGTCGGGTCGATGACGGTCGCTAGCGGAGTCGCCGTTAGCACGCTGACGGCGTGGCTCGTCCGAGCATCCGCCCGCAGAGTTTCATTGCGGTCTGTTTCTTGATGTACCCCAGCCCAGACGTTCGGCGACCGCTGTTGACAAGGCGGTCGCGGGCGGGTGATGTCCGCAACCCTCAATGGTCTGGTGGTCGAACCCGATCACCTCTGGGAGAGCTCGAGTGATGTCGATGAGGAAGTTGGTTCAGGCCGCCGCGCTGCTCGCGGGATTCTCGGCGACGAGCACGGCGGTCGCGCAGACCGCTACGCCGGTCCCTGCGGCCGCCGCGGCTCCGACGCCCGCCGCCGCGCCGGCCCCTGCCGCCGCGTCGACCCGCCCGCCCCCGCTGCCCTGGCGCCAGACCCAGATGCTGGTCACGGCGGGCATGTCGCTCTCCGTCCTCGACCCGAGCGTCAACCTCTACGCCAACCGCACGGTCGACATGTCGATCGCGCTGCGCCCCCGCTGGACCTTCAACCGCATGCTCCAGATGCGCGCGGGCCTGGCGTTCAACTACGAGTTCACCAACGGTGACTTCACCACCACCCGCAACGAGCCGCGCTTCGGCGACATGAACCTCGACCTCTGGGTCACCGGCATCCCGGCGCTCGGCGGCGCGGTGAAGTTCTGGGTCGCTTCGCGGCTCATCTTCCCGGTCTCGGTGGAGTCGCGCGCCCGCACGATGATCGTGACGCCGGGCCTCGTGCTCCAGGCCGCCTACGGCATCGATCACGTCCTGGGCGGCGATCTCGCCATCATCGCCAACGGGGTGTTCACCCACCCGCTGTACCAGTACACGACGGCTGGCGCCCGCACCAACCAGGGCCCCGCGCAGTGCTACGGCTCCCTCGGCGGCGGCAGCTGCTCCGACCAGCTCACGGGGCTCTTCAGCCCGGCCAACACGGTCTCCTGGGCGCTCATCCTCGCGCAGAGCTGGGAGCACATCTCGCCCGGCGTGTTCTTCTCGATGCAGCACATCTTCCCGTACCAGGGGACCGCCGCGGGCCTCCCCAACGGGCAGGCGACCGTGCGCAACAACACCATCTTCGCCGCCTGGGTCGACTGGATCGCCACGCCGTGGTTCACGGCGGAGGTCGGCTACCAGGTGTTCCGCACGCTGCTCAACGCCGACGGCACCTACGGCAACCCCTTCTACGCCCCGTACCAGGACACCCGCTTCTACCTGCAGACGGTGTTCTCCCTCGACAAGATCTACGAGCTCGCCTCCGGGCGCTCGGGCGGCGGCGGCGGCGTGATCCGTACGCGCAACACCACCCCGCGACCGCTCGGCAGCTTCGCGATGTTCTGATCGCGTGCCGCCCGCTCTCTCCTTTCGTCGTCGCCACGCGACACCTTCCCAATGATCACCGCATTCCCTATGCTCGCGGCGCGCACCGGAGCATCGACGCTCCCCGGATCGCCCGTGACCGTTGCAACGCCCTGACGACGAGGGGACCCCCCGATGCCCGTGGCCGCTCCCACCGACGAACTCCTCGGCCTCCACCGCCAGATGCTGCTCATCCGACGCTTCGAGGAGGCCGCGGCGAAGGCCTATTCGCAAGGCAAGATCGGCGGCTTCCTGCACCTCTACATCGGGCAGGAGGCCAGCGCGGTGGGCGCCCTGGCCAACCTCGGCGAGGGGGACGCGATCGTCGGCACCTACCGCGACCACGGCATCGCGCTCGCCCGGGGCATGTCATCGCGCGCCTGCATGGCAGAGCTCTTCGGCAAGGTGACCGGCTGCTCGAAGGGCCTCGGCGGGAGCATGCATTTCTTCGACGCCGAGAAGCGGATGCTCGGCGGCGACGGCATCGTCGGCGGGCACGTCGCCGTCGCGGCAGGGGTGGCCTTCGCGTCGAAGTACCGCGGGCGCAAGGAGGTCACCGTGTGCTTCCTGGGCGATGGGAGCGTGAGCATCGGCGGCTTCCACGAGGCCCTCTCGCTGGCGTCGCTGTGGGACCTTCCGCTGGTCGTGATCGTGGAGAACAACGAGTACTCCATGGGCACGCCGCTCTCGCGCACCCTCTCGGTGCACGACACCAGCCAGAAGGCGCACGGCTACGGCATGGCGAGCGACCGCTTCGGGACGGGCGACGTGCTGGAGGTGAAGCGCCGCGTGGGCGAGGCCGTCGCGCGGGCGCGGGAGACCTCGAAGCCGACGCTCATCGAGGCGCAGACGTACCGGTACCGCGGGCACTCGATGAGCGACCCGGGGAAGTACCGAACCGCCGACGAGGTCGAGCAGCGCAAGAAGACCGACCCGATCATGAAGGCGGAGGCAGACCTCCGGGCCGCCGGGGTCTCGGACGCCGACCTCGCGCGCGTCGAGGCGGAGGTCGAGGCGGAGGTCGAGGACGCCGTGCGCTTCGCCGACGAGAGCGCGGAGCCGGGCGAGGAGCTCATCGAGGCATACACCTATGCGTGAACTGCGGTACCGCGAGGCCCTGCGGGAGGCCATCGCGGAGGAGATGGACCGGGACGATCACGTCTTCCTGATGGGCGAGGAGGTCGGGTACTACCAGGGGGCGTACAAGGTCAGCGAGGGGCTCCTCGAGCGCTTCGGCACGCGCCGGGTGGTCGACACGCCTATCACCGAGGAGGGCTTCGCGGGCATCGGGGTGGGCGCGGCCATGGTGGGGCTTCGTCCCATCATCGAGTTCATGACCTGGAACTTCAGCGCCGTGGCCTTCGACCAGATCATCAACCACGCGGCGAAGATCCGGCAGATGTCCGGCGGTCAGTTCTCCTGCCCGATCGTGTTCCGTGGGCCCAACGGGGCGGCGCGGCAGACGGGGGCGCAGCACTCGCAGTGCTGGGAGGCGTTCTACACGCACATCCCCGGGCTGAAGGTGGTGGCGCCCGCGACCGTGGCCGACGCGAAGGGCCTGCTGAAGAGCGCCATCCGGGACGACAACCCGGTGCTCGTGCTCGAAGACGAGCGGCTCTACGGGCTCAAGGGCGAGGTGCCCGACGGCGACGCCGTGGTGCCCATCGGCGTGAGCGCGCAGCGGCGCGACGGGGACGCGGTCACCATCGTCACCTGGGGGAAGATGCTCCACATGGTGCTGCCCGCGTGCGAGCTCCTCGCGAAGGAGGGCATCGAGTGCGCCGTGATCGACCTGCGAAGCCTGCGCCCGCTCGACCTCGGCCCTACGCTGGCCAGCGTCGAGAAGACCGGCCGGGCGCTCGTGGTGCAGGAGGCTTGGCCCTACGGCGGCGTCGGCGCGGAGGTGGTCGACCGCATCCAGCGCGACGCCTTCGGCGCGCTCAAGGGTCCGGTGCTGCGGGTGACCGGGCGCGACGCCTCGATGCCCTACAACAAGCACCTCGAAGATTTGACGATCCCGTCGGTGGACACCGTCGTGCGCGGCGTGCGCGCGGTGCTCGCCTGGTAAGTGGCCGAAGCGTAGGAGTGCATCGTGGCGAAGATCATCGAACTCCCCAAGCTCTCCCCGACGATGGAGGAGGGCACGCTCGTGCGCTGGTCGCGCAAGGAGGGCGACGCGGTCGGCGTCGATGACCTGCTCGCCGAGGTCGAGACCGACAAGGCGACCATGGAGTTTCGCAGCTTCGACAAGGGGACGCTGCTGAAGATGCTGGTCGCCGAAGGGGCCGTGCTGAAGCTGGGGCAGCCCGTGGCGATCCTCGGCGCGCCCGGCGAAGACATCAGCGCCCTGCTGGCCTCGGTGGGCGCGGCGCCCCCCGCGAAGGCGGCCCCCGCGAAGGAGGCGCCCGCGATCGAGCCCGGCCCGGCGCAGGCGTCGGCGCGCGCGACCCAGGCGCCCGCGGTGCCCAACAGCGAGCAGCCCACCCGCCCGCCGTCCACCAAGCCCGATGGGGCGCCGGGCGACGCCGCGGTGCGGGGAGAGCGCGGCGTGGCCGGGGCCATCCTGGCGCCGAGCAGCCCGCGGGTGCGGCGCATCGCCCGGGAGCGCGCGGTCGACCTCGACGCCGTGCCGGGCTCCGGGGAGCGGGGGAGGGTGACCGAAGGAGACCTCGCGCGGCCGTCGGCCCCGAAGGCGCTCGTGCTGCGCGAGGGTGACGTGGCGCGGTCCGCGTCGTCGATGCGCAAGGTCATCGCGCGGCGGCTGGTCGAGTCCAAGCAGACCGTGCCGCACTTCTACCTGGAGGCCGACCTCGACGTGGAGGCCCTGCTGATCTTACGGGAGCAGGTAAACCAGGGCGCGGCGCCGGAGGCGAAGGTGTCGGTCAACGACCTGCTGCTGCGGGCGTGCGCGCTCGCGCTGCGGGCGGTGCCGGAGGCCAACGCCTCGTGGATCGACGGGCAGATCGTTCAGTACGACCGGGTGGACGTGTCGGTGGCGGTGACCATCGAGGACGGGCTGCTCACGCCGGTGCTGCGCGGCGCTGACAAGCTCTCGCTCGCGGGCGTCGCGAAGGCCACCAAGGAGCTCGTGGCGAAGGCCCGCGCCCGCAAGCTGACGCCCGAGGAGATGACCGGCGGCACCTTCTCGCTCTCCAACCTCGGGATGTTCCAGATCGACCGCTTCGCGGCGGTGATCAACCCCCCGGAGAGCATGATCCTGGCGGTGGGGGCGGCCCGGGACGTGCCTGTGGTGAAGGCCGGGGCGGTGGTTCCCGGCAAGCGATGCGCGGTGACCCTTTCGTGCGACCACCGGGTGGTCGACGGGGCGCTGGGCGCGAAGTGGCTCATGGCGCTGCGGGCCCTGGTCGAGAGCCCCGTGCGGATCCTGGTGTGAGCGCCGCGGCGGGGCGTGCTCGGGGGTCGCGCGGGGAGTATCGTCAAGCCCGATGAATCCAAGCCGGATCTTCCTCTCCCAGGAGGCCCTCGACTCATGGATCGGCGAGGCCCGCGCCGACATCCAGGGTGACGTGCTCGTCGACAAGGTCGGCGGCCGGAGCTTCCAGCTGCGCGAGGGCGTGCGCTTCCTGGCGGAGGTGTCGGGCGGGCAGGACGCATGGGCGCTCGTGGGCAGCGTGAAGGATCTGGTGCAGCTCGGCGCCATGGGCGGGGAGTACATGTCCGACTCGGTGGTGCTGGGCGAGCTCGCCTACGAGGTGCAGCCGGGCTTCGTCGGCCGGCCGATGGCGCCCAGCGTCCGCACCGAGCCGACCAAGGAGATCACCCTGCCTCCCGAGGAGGCGAAGCCGACGCCCGAAGCGCAGAAGCAGCAGCGGCAGACCATCCTGGCCCTCCAGGCCTTCTTCCTCAACAACGTGAAGTAGGGGCGAATGCTCGGCGGGCTCCTCGCGGCGGCGGCGCTGCTCTACTTCGCGGCGGCGGTGCTGATGCTCACGCACCTCGTCGGCGCGGCCACGTCCCAGGCGGCGCGGCGCGCGGCGACGGCGGGGCTCGCGGGCGCCGTGGTGGCGCACCTCGCGCATGACGCCTTGCGCTGGGCGGGCACGGGCCGCGGCCCCTTCGCGGGCATCCACGAGGGCCTCTCCACGCTCGCGCTGCTCGTCGCCGGAGTCGCCCTCGGGCTGCGACTGCGCGGGGGGCGGCTGGAGACGCTCGGGGTCTTCGTGGCCCCGGTCACGCTCACGATGCTGCTCGCCGCGCAGGGCGCCGACGCGCGGCCGTCGACGCCGCTCAGCGGCGCGCTGCTGGGCGTGCACGTCGGGTCGACCATCCTGGGCACGGCGGCGTTCACCGTCGCGTTCGCGCTCGCCGCGGCGTACCTCGTCCAGGAGCGGGAGGTGCGCCAGAAGCGGCTCCGGGGGATGTTCCAGCGGCTGCCGCCCCTGGAGGTGCTCGACGTCGCGAGCTACCGCAGCATCGCGCTGGGGCTCCCGGCGCTGACGCTGGGCATCGCGACCGGCCTGCTGGCGGGGGTGCAGGAGGCCGTCGGCCGTGGGGTGCCCATCGCCTCGTGGCGCCACTACCTGGCGCTCGGGGTCTGGGCGGTGTTCGCCTCGGTGCTTGTGCTGCGGGCCGTCGCGGGGTGGCGCGGCCACCGGGCGGCCATCGGGACCATCGTCGGGTACGCGAGCGCCGTGGCGGTGCTCTTCGGGTACTTCGTGCGCGGGGCCGGGCGGTGACCGCCGGCGTCGTGGTGGTGGTGGGCCTCAACCACCGCACCGCGCCGGTCGAGGCGAGGGAGCGCCTCGCGGTGCCGCCGGAGGGCCTCGAGGACGCGGCGCGCGCCGTGGCCGCCCTCGAGGGCGTGCGCGAGGCGGTGGTGCTCGCGACCTGCAACCGGGTCGAGCTCTACGCGATGGGCGACGAGACCGGCGCCGTGGCCGCGGAGCTGCGCCGGCACCTCCAGGCGCGCGGGGGGGCCGGGGTGACGCTCTACGAGCACCGCGGCGAGGCGGCGGTGCGGCACGCGTTCCGGGTGTGCGCGAGCCTCGACTCGCTGGTGGTGGGCGAGCCGCAGATACTCGGGCAGGTAAAAGAGGCGGTGGCTGCGGCGCGCGCGGCGGGGGTGCTCCGCGGCGGCCTCGGGCGGGTGATGGCGCGGGCCTTCCAGGCGGCCAAGCGGGTGCGCTCGGAGACGGGCATCGCCGAGGGGCAGGTGTCGGTCGCGAGCGTGGCCGCGGACCTCGCGCGGGGCATCTTCGGCGACCTCGTCGGGCGCAAGGTGCTGGTGGTGGGCGCGGGGAAGATGGCCCTCGGGGCGGCGCGCACGCTGGCGCGGTCTGGGGCGTCGCTGCTGATCGCCAACCGGAGCTTCGAGCGGGCCGCGGCGCTGGCGCGCGAGCACGGGGCGACGGCGCACCCGCTGACGGACCTCGGGATGCTGCTCCAGCACGTCGACGTGGCGGTGTGCTCCACGGGCGCGAGCGGGTACCTGCTCACCCGGCACGACGTCGCGACGGCCATGAAGGCGCGGCGGGGCCGCGGGCTCTTCCTCATCGACATCGCGGTGCCGCGCAACGTCGAGCCCGCCGCGGGCGACCTCGACAGCGTCTTCCTCTACAACGTCGACGACCTCGAGCGGGCGGTGGCGGAGGGGGGCCAGGGGCGCGCCGTCGCGGCGGCCGAGGCCGAGCGGGTGATCGCCGAGGAGCTCTCGGCGTTCCGCGTCGAGGAGCAGGCGCAGCGCAGCGCGGGGCCCACCATCGTCGCGCTCCGGCGGCGCTTCCAGGAGGCGGCGGCGGCGGAGCTGGAGCGCTCCCTCGGGGGGAGGCTGCGGCACCTGCCGGAGGGCGACCGGGCGGCGCTCGAGGCGATGCTCGACGCGCTGACCAACAAGCTCCTGCACGCGCCGACGACGGCGCTGAAGGAGGCCGCCGGGAGCGCCGACGGCGACGAGGTGCTGCGCGCGGCGCGCTCGCTCTTCGCCCTCGACGCCGGCCCCGCGGAGATGACGCGCGTGCGCGCGCAGGGCGAACTGACGCCGCAGGCGAAGGCAGGAAACGGGCGATGACGGTGCTTCGACTGGCCACTCGGAAGAGCGCGCTCGCGCTGGCGCAGAGCCGGCAGGTCGCGCGGACCTTACAAGACCTCGTAAGCGGCCTCCGGGTGGAGGAGATGCAGGTGGTGACCCAGGGCGACCGGGTGCTCGACCGGGCGCTCTCGGAGGTCGGGGGAAAGGGGCTGTTCGTGCGGGAGATCGAGGAGGCCCTGCTCGACGGCCGCGCCGACCTCGCGGTGCACTCGATGAAAGATCTCCCGGCGCAGATGGCGGCAGGGCTCGTGCTGGCGGCGGTTCCGCGGCGCGAGAGCCCGTGGGACGCGCTGGTGACGCCCGGGGGCGTCGGGCTCGACGCGCTGCCGCCGGGGGCGCGGCTGGGCACGAGCTCGCTGCGCCGCGCGCGCACCGTGAAGGCGGCGCGGCCCGACCTGGAGGTGGTGCTGCTGCGCGGCAACGTCGACACGCGCCTGCGGCGCCTGGAGGCCGGGGACTTCGACGCGATCATCCTGGCCGAGGCGGGGCTGCGCCGGCTGGGGCTCTCGCCGGCGCGGGTGCTGCTGGAGGGCGCGATGGTCCCGGCGGTGGCGCAGGGCGCGCTGGCGCTGCAGACGCGCGAGGGCGACGCGGCGTCGCGGGCCATCGTGGGGCTGCTGCACCACGAGGCGACGTCCCTGGAGACCGAGGCCGAGCGGGCGGTGCTCGGGGCCCTGTCGGGCGACTGCGGTACGCCGCTGGGCGCCCTCGCGCAGCTCGACGTCGCGACCGGGCGGATGCGCCTGGAGGGCTTCTACGCGCACCCGACGGGTCAGTCGTGGTGCCGTCGCGAGGAGAGTTCGACCGTGCGCGACGCCGCCGACGCCCGGCGCCTCGGGTCGGCGGTGGGGGCGGCACTGCTCGCGGCGATCGGGGACTGACCCCGGCGCCGGCGCACCGACATCGGCGGTTGATGCCACCCGACGAGTCGTGGAACGCTGCGGACCTGAAGCCCACGATGAGCGACCACCAAGCCAACCCCACCGACGACGACGCCCTCGCCGATGATGTTTTCAAGCGCTGGGCGCAGCGCCCGGTGCGCTTCGCGGTGGGGGCGCCGGCGGTCGACGACCCGGAGGTGCTGCACGCGCTGCGGGCGGAGACGCACCCGTGGGGCGTGCCGAAGAGCCAGCAGCCCCCGGAGGTCGAGAGCGAGCCGCCGCCGCAGGCGGAGAACCTCCTCGCGCGCCTGCGGCCCGCCGTGGTCATCCTCACGCAGCCCCACGCCCCGGCGGCGCCGGATGACGCGAGCGACCTGCCGCTGTTGATGGTGCTGTACGTGCGCGAGGGGACGCGGCTCATCGGGCGGGTGCTGCCGCTCGATGCGTCCATCGGCGAGATCTTCATCGGGCGCACGCCGGACAACGCGCTGGTGCTCGACGACGGCTCGGTGTCGCGTCGGCACGCGTCGCTCACCCACGGCGACGAGGGCTGGACGCTGCGCGACCTCGGGAGCACCAACGGCACCTTCGTCAACGGGGTGAGGGTGCGCGAGGCGCTGCTGCGGGACGGCGATCGGCTGCGGGTGGGCGGGGTGATCCTCCAGGGCGTGCTTGACGCGCCGCGCACGCAGCGGGTCGACGAGATCCGCGCGCACCTGGAGACCATCGACGTGCTCACCGACGCGGCCACCGAGCTGGGCCTCCTCGCGCGCATGGAGGCGTGGGCCCACGCGGAGGGGCGGCCCGAGGCGCTGTTGGTGGTGCTCGACCTCGACGGCCTCGGGGCCATCAACCAGAAGTACGGCGAGCTCGTGGGCGACGACGCCATCGTGGCGGTGGGCGAGCGGCTGCGTCGCATCCTGCCGGGCGGCGTGACGTACGCGCGGCTGGGCGGCGGAGAGTTCGCGCTGTGGCGCTCGGAGCCGTTGGCGGGGGGCGTCGCGGCGCTGTCCGAGCAGGTGACGGACGGCATCGCGGCGGAGGCGCTCGGACTTCAGGAGGGGCGCCTTCGGGCCACGGTCACCGCGGCGGGCACGCAGGTGCTCCCGGGGGCCGAGGCGCCTGCGCTGGTGCTGGCCCGGGTGCGCGAGGCGATGCGCCTGCTCAAGCGGGCCCGCGCGCCCAGGTAGCGCCAACGCCCACTGTCGATCGGCGCAGCACCCTCCCACATGGGCGGGCCCGCTTGAGCAGGCGCGTCGCCTCGCGCGCGACCTGCCCTTCGACCTCCCGGGCGACGCCAACAATCCGTGGTCGCTCGCGCTGCTGCTCGGCGCCCGCGACAACGACCTGCACGGGTACGCGGCCGACGAGTTCCAGGAGCTCGCGGCGGTGCACGCGGCGCCCGAAGACCAGCGCGAGCACTGCCTCCATGCCCCCGCGGACGACGGCCCCGGGGGCGTAAGGGGGGGGCGGGGGGATGGCCTCCCGCGGAGGCGGGGGGAGGTGTTTGATCGGCGGGCGGGGTGCTGTGCTATAGACCGGCGCCTGAAGGCACCCGACGGTCGGGGGCCACCGATCGAGCGAAGGTGCGCGGATGTTGTTTGACTGGGTGAGCGGCTTGTTCTCGAACGATCTCGCGATCGACCTCGGGACCGCCAACACCCTCATCTATGTCCGCGGCAAGGGCATCGTGTCCTGCGAGCCTTCGGTGGTCGCCGTCGAGACCACGCAGGGCGGCCGGCGGCGCGTGTCGCACGTGGGCCGCGAGGCCAAGGAGATGCTCGGTCGCACGCCCGCCAACGTCACCGCGGTGCGCCCGCTGCGCGACGGGGTCATCGCCGACTTCGCCATCACCGAGGCGATGCTCAAGCACTTCATCGAGAAGGCGCACAACCGCCGCACGCTGGTGAAGCCGCGCATCGTCATCTCGGTGCCCTTCGGCATCACCGAGGTGGAGAAGCGCGCGGTCCGGGAGAGCGCTGAGCGCGCGGGGGCCCGGGAGGTCTTCCTGGTCGAGGAGCCCATGGTGGCCGCCATCGGGGCGGGGCTGCCGGTGACCGAGCCCACGGGCAACATGGTCGTCGACATCGGCGGGGGCACCACCGAGGTGGCCGTGATCTCCCTCGCGGGCATCGTGTACTCGCAGTCCATCCGCGTGGGCGGCGACAAGATGGACGAGGCGATCGTCGCGTACATGAAGCGCAAGTACAACCTGCTGGTCGGCGAGCAGACCGCCGAGCGGGTGAAGTGCCAGGTGGGCAACGCCTTCCCCCTCGACGAGCCGCTCACCATGGAGGTGAAGGGCCGCGACCAGGTGGCGGGCGTCCCGCGCACCGTGCTGGTCAACTCCGACGAGGTGCGCGACGCGCTCGCCGAGCCCATCCACGCCATCGTGGAGGCGGTGATGGCCGCGCTCGAGAAGACGCCGCCGGAGCTCAGCGCGGACATCAAGGACAAGGGCATCGTGCTGACGGGCGGCGGAGCTCTCCTGCGCAACCTCGACATCCTCCTGCGCGAGGAGACCGGCCTGCCGGTGATGGTGTGCGACGACCCGATCAGCGCCGTGGTGATGGGCAGCGGCAAGTCGCTCGACCACCCCGAGCTGCTGGAGAAGATCGCGATCGGGTGAGAGCCGTGGGGCCATAGACGCCGATGACCCTCTGGCAGAGATACCGTGTGGTGCTGCTGTGCGTGGTGCTCCTGAGCATCCCCTTCTTCTTCCTGCGCACCACCCTCAAGGACCCCACCCGCTACGACGAGTTCGACCGCCTGGTGCTGCCCGCGGTCGCCTTCCTCGAAGACAAGATCGACCTGCCGGTGCGCGGCGCCGCGGAGATCTGGAGCGACTACATCTACCTGGTGCGGGTGAAGCGCGAGAACGACCGGCTCACCGCCGAGAACGCCCGGCTGCGCAGCGAGGCCGCGCGGCACCAGAGCGAGTTCGGGGAGAACCACCGGCTGCGGCGGCTGCTCCAGCTGCGGGTGGAGACGCCCGGCGAGGTGTACGCCGCGGAGGTCATCGCGCGGGACACGTCGCCCTTCTTCCGGGTGACGCGCCTCGCGATCACGTCGCAGGACCGCACGCGCCTGCGCTCGGGCCAGCCGGTGATCACGCCCGACGGCCTCGTGGGGCAGGTGTCGCGGGTGTTCGGGGGCTACGCCGACGTGCTGCTGAGCGTCGACTCGCGCAGCGCCGTAGACGTGATGGTCGAGCGCTCGGGCGCCCGCGGCATCGTGCGGGGCACCGGCGAGCGCGACCGCTACGCGGCGAAGGTTGAGTACCTCCAGCGAACCGACGACGTGCGCGTGGGTGACGCGGTGGTCACCTCGGGGCTCGGCTGCCGCTTCCCCGCGGGGCTGCTGGTCGGGCGCGTCGCGGCGGTCACCCGCCGGGAGTTCGGGCTCTACCAGGAGGTCGAGCTCGCGCCCGCGGTGAACTTCTCGCGGCTCTCGGAGGTGCTGGTGCTCGCCACCGAGTCCGTCGACCGGCCGGGCTGCCGACCCGGCGTGGGCCCGACGCCTCGCGCCCGCCGGGCGGAGACCCGGGGAGGTAGCTGAGCGTGCGCAACGCGGCGCTGCTGCTGGCCGGGGTGCTGCTGCTGTTGGCGCAGACGGTCATCGCGCGGGTGCTCTGGTCGGAGTACCCCGCGCCGTCGCTGGTGCTGCCGATGGTGCTCTACATGTCCGTGGGCGAGTACTCCCTCGCGCGCGGCGTGGCGGTGGCCTTCGTGCTCGGCTACCTCACGGACGTCTTCTCCGGCGGCTCGCTAGGCCTCTGGACCTTCACCCTCGTGAGCATCTTTCTCCTCGCGCGGGTCGCGGGGCTCAAGCTGTTCTTACACGGGGTCGTATTCCAGATGGCGCTGGCCTTCGTGGCGTCGTGCGTGGGCGGCGTCGGGATGATGGGCCTGCTGCTCGTGTTCGACCGCCGGGTGCTCGCGGTGCTACCAGCCCTCGGCGTCGTGGCGTCGCAGGCCCTCGCGACCGCGGTGTGCGCGCCGCTGGTGTTCCGCTTCGTGCAGGCGCTGCCGGGCACGACGTCGCGGCCCGACGAGATGGGCTGAGGAGACCGGAGACCGCAACGATGGCGCCCGTCGAACTCGTGCAGAAGGCCGGCCTCGGAGAGATCCGCGAGCGCGTGCGCTTCATGAGCGCAGTGGTCCTGCTCGGGGTCCTCCTGCTCGCCGGCCGGCTCTTCTGGATACAGATCGCCGACAACGAGCGCTGGCTCCAGATCGCCGAGAACAACGTGCTGCGCCGGGTCGACCTTCCCTCGACGCGCGGGATGATCCGCGACGCCCGGGGGCGGGTGATCGCGGCCAACCGCCCGGCCTACAACGTCTACGTCATCCCCGGGTACTTCCCCCACGAGCGCTTCACCCGCTTCGCGGACTACCTCGGCCTCAACCGCGACGAGCGCGACCGCCTCGAGGCCCGGATGCGCAACGCCGAGGGGTCGCGGCGCTACCAGCACATGCTCGCTCGCTCGGACATCGACCGCGAGTCGCTCGCGCTCATCGAGACGCACCGGGCGGAGTTTCCGCGAGGCATCTCGGTGATCGCCACGCCGGTGCGCAACTACCCCTTCGGCGAGCTCGCGGCGCACGCGCTGGGCTTCCTCAACGAGGTCAACGCCGACGACCTCACGGAGTTCGCGGGCCGCGACTACCGCGCGGGCGAGCGCATGGGGCGCTCGGGGGTGGAGCAGGCCTGGGAGTCCATCCTGCGGGGCCGCCGCGGCTGGGTCCGCCAGGAGCAGAGCGTCGGGGGCCTGCTCATCACGCGCGACTCCATCGCGGGGCTCACCCCCGACCGGCGGCGAGACCCGGTGCCGGGCCGCGACCTCGTGCTCACCCTCGACATGGAGCTCATGCGCGCCATCGACCGGGTGTTTCGCGGCAAGCCGAGCGGCGCCGCGGCGGTGGTGGAGGTGCGCACCGGACGCGTGCTCGCGCTCTACTCCAAGCCCAGCGTCGACCCCAACACCATGGTCATGGGCATCTCGGCCCTGCTCAACCGCGAGATCGACGAGAACCCGTACCGCCCGCGCATCGACAAGACCATCTACGAGAGCTACTACCCGGGCTCGACCTTCAAGCCCTTCACCGCGCTCGCGGGGCTCGAGGCGGGGCTCATCGACGCCGGCTCGCAGGTGACCTGCACCGGGCGCGTCATGCTCGGGCGGCGCGCGTTTCGATGCAAGCACGTGCACGGCGTGGTGAGTTTGCACCGCGCCCTCGTCGAGTCGTGCAACGTGTACTTCTACACCCTCGCGCAGGCCGTCACGATGGACCGCATCGCCAGCATGGCGTTCGAGTTCGGCCTCGGGCGCCGCTCGGGCATCGGCATCAACCAGGAGACGCCCGGGTTCATCCCCACCCGCGCCTGGTACGCGCAGAACTACCCCGGGCAGTTTCGCATCGGGCACACCCTCAACACCGCCATCGGGCAGGGCAACGTGCGCGTGACGGTGCTCCAGCTGGCGATGGCCTACGCCGCGCTCGCCAACGGCGGCACGCTCTTCGTCCCGCAGATCGTCTCGCGCGTCGAGGGCCCGGACGGCACCATCATCCAGACCTTTCCGCCCACCGTGCGCCGCCGGCTCAACGTCGACCCGGCGCACCTCGCGATGATCAACAGCGCGCTCGCCGGGGTCATCTCCGACCCCCACGGCACGGCCCACGCGGCGCAGGTCGCCGAGGTCGACGTGGCGGGCAAGACCGGCACCGCCCAGGTGTCCCGCATCGTGCGCGACCCGACGGACCCGCGGCGCGGCTGGTCGACGCAGCGCGACCACGCGTGGTTCGCCGGCTTCGCCCCCGCGGCCAGCCCCGAGATCGCCGTGGTGCTGCTCGTCGAGCACGGCGGGTCCGGCGGCCACGAGGCCGCGCCGCTCATGACCCAGATCGTGCGCGAGTACTTCACCCGCATCCGCCCCGGCGCGCCGATCCCCTCGGTGACCACCTGGCGGGCCCACCAGCCGGCGCGCTGAGGTCACCCGATGGCGCGAACGATCCAACACCGGCTGCGGGACGAGTTCGACTGGCCGCTCTTCCTCGTGGTGTGCGTCATCGCGACGCTCGGGGTGGTCAACCTCTACTCCGCCACGAGCGCGCAGACCGGCGCCCGCGCCGAGCTGTACATCCAGCAGATCTACTGGCTGGCCCTCGGCGGCGGCGTGGCCGTCATCGTCGCGGCGGTCGACTACAGGGTCTACGAGCGGTACGCGTACGGCGCGTACGTCGGGTCGATCGCGGCGCTGGTGCTGGTGTTCCTGGTGGGCAAGAGCATCCGCGGCACGCACCGGTGGATCCAGATCGGGAGCTTCCTCTTCCAGCCGAGCGAGTTCGTGAAGCTGTGCCTCATGCTCGCGGTCGCGCGCTACGTGCACCGCGACCAGCGCACCGGGCCGTGGGCCCTGCGCGACCTCATCGCCCCGGGCGCCCTCATCGCCCTGCCGCTCGGGCTGATCATGGCGCAGCCCGACCTGGGCACGGCGCTCATCGTGGGCCTCGTGGCCGTGAGCACCCTCTCCCTGGTGCGCATCTCCTGGCGGACCTTCGGCATCATCGCGGGCGGCGGGCTCGGGGGCGGCACCCTGCTCTGGCTCTACGGCATGAAGCAGTACCAGAAGGAGCGGCTGACCTCGTTCATGAGCGAGCAGGTCGACGTGCAGGGCACCGGGTGGCAGGCGCACCAGAGCATGGTGGCCATCGGCAGCGGGCGCTGGTGGGGCCAGGGGTTCATGCAGTCCACGCAGAACCAGCACCACTTCCTCCCGGACACGCACACCGACTTCCCCTTCCCGGTGTGGGCCCAGGAGCAGGGCTTCGTCGGGGTGGTGCTCGTCCTGCTGCTCTACCTCTTCCTCATCATCTGGGGCCTGCGCATCGCCTCGCTGGCCAAGGACCGCTTCGGCGCCGCCGTCGCCGTCGGCGTCACGGCCCTGTTCTTCTGGCACGTGGTGTTCAACGTCGGGATGGTCACCCGCAGCCTCCCGGTGGTCGGGGTCACCCTGCCGTTCTTCTCCTACGGCGGCTCGAGCGTGCTGGCCATCCTCATCGGGGTCGGCCTCCTGATGAACGTCTCCATGCGTCGCCGGGCCCTGTAAGCCCGACAGGGGAGGAGGGCTGGTTTCCCTCCCGGGTCGGGTTCATGCTCGCTGCCATGGACGCCACGGCACTCCCGCTCCCCCTTCGCACCGTCGACGCGGCCTCGTCCCTGCGGGCCACGCGCACCCTCTTCGCGACGCTCGGCGCGCTGCTGACGCCGCTGATGTTCCAGTGGGTGGGCGCCGAGCACGCGGCCCCGCTGGGGTGGCTCCCGACGCTCCTCCTCGGCGCCATCTGCGGCGCCCTCGTCGCCCGCGTGGCCGCGCGCCCCGCCGCCACCGCCGCCGCAGCGGTGGGCGCCACGCTCGGCCGCTCGCTGCTGCTGGGCGCCCTCGGCGGCGCGATGGTCTCCATCGCCACGGTCGCCAGCGCCGGCTTCGCCCTCACGCGCTTCCTCCCGGTGGCCGCGGCCTACGGAGTCGCGTACGGCCTCATCGTGGGCGCCGGCTTCGGGCTGCTCTTCTCGCTCTGGTCGCTGCGGGTGCGCGCCGCCCTGCGCAAGCCCTCGGCCAGCGGCGCCGAGCGCCTCACCATCGAGGCCGCCACCCTCGTCGGGCTCTGCGCCGGCGTCGCCGGCTGGCGCTACCGCATCGACGTCCTGCACGCCGCCGCGGTGGGCCTCACGGTGGTCGCCTCGGTGCTCACCCTCGCCGCCATGCTCCGCGCGGTGCGCCTCGCCCGCTTCGAGCAGGCCGTCCGCGAGGGCTCGCTCGTGGTCGTCCCGCGCGAGGTCGAGCACGTCTCGTCGCCGCTCGTCTGGGCGCCGGTGCTCGACCACGTCCTGGTGCGCCCGCACGCCGTCGCCGCCCTCGAGCCCGTGCCCTTCCGCGGTCAGACCCCGAGCGAGGAGGTCGCCACCGTGCCCGGCGACCTCGCCCTCGTGCGCAAGGGCCTCGGCCGCACCGTGCTCGCCGGCATCGCCGGGCTCGCCATCATTTCCGCCGCCCAGGTGGCCATCGTCGCCCGCGCGGCGTGGTGCACCGCCGGCTGCGGGCCCGAGGCCAGCGGCGCACCCTGCGCCGGCGAGAGCGCCCCCTGCGCGCCCTGCTCGCGCGGGCGTTGACCACGAGGCCCCCCGCGCGCGCTATCGTGGGCGCGTGACCGACGACCCGCTCGCCCGCCTGCGCGCCGCCGCCCTCCACGGGCTCACCCCGCTCGCCCCGGTCTCTTTCCCCCGCCGCCCGAAGGGCCGCCGGGGCGTCACGCACCCGGAGATCCCGGTCGACGCGGCGACGCCTGGGCGCGAGCCGATGCCCGCGGTGCTCCTCCACGAGGCGGCCGCGTGGTGGCGGCGCTGCGCGCCCGGCTGGGCCCCTGCCCTGGAGGCGCTCGTCGAGCGCGGCGTGGTGGCGGTGCACCGCGAGGGCGCGACGCTACGGGTGGACGCACGCAACGCCAGCTACCGGGTGCGCGGCCTCCCGGAGGCGTGGATGGCGGTGATGGTGGCCGCCCTCACGGGGCGGGAGATGGTCCCCACGCGCGCGGCGCTGCGGTCCGGCGTGGTGACCTTCCGGTCGGGGGTGGCGGCGTGAAGGCGGCGGTGGTGCAGCTCAGCTCGGGCGAGGACGTCGGCCGCAACCTGGCGGCCGCGGCGGCGCTCGGGCGCGAGGCCGCGGCGGCGGGCGCGGCGCTGGTGGTGATGCCCGAGAACGCCCTGTACATGGGCGCCGAGGAGGGCAAGGCGGAGGTCGCGGGGCGCTACGCGCTGGGCGAGGCGCCGGGCGGGCACTGCGGCGAGCGCATGGCGGCGCTGTCGCGGGAGACCGGCGCGTGGGTGCTCTGGGGCGGCGTGCCCGAGGCGCGCGCGGAGGACGCGCGGACCTACAACACCGCCGCCCTGCTCGACCCGGCGGGCGTGGTGGTGGCGCGGTACCGGAAGATCCACCTCTTCGACATCGACCTGCCGGGGGGGCCGGTGCTTACCGAGTCGCGTAATACGGCGCCGGGCGACGCGCTGGTGGTGGCCGACACGCCGGTCGGCCGGCTGGGCTTGAGCGTCTGCTACGACGTGCGCTTCCCGGAGCTGTACCGGGGCCTGGTCGACGGCGGCGCGACGGTGCTGGCGGTGCCCGCGGCCTTCACGGCGACGACCGGGAGGGCGCACTGGGAGCTGCTGCTGCGGGCGCGCGCGGTGGAGTCGCAGGCGTACGTGCTGGCCGCCGCGCAGTGGGGCACCCACCCGGGCGGGCGCACCACCTGGGGCCACGCGATGATCGTCGACCCCTGGGGCGTGGTGGTGGCCGAGCGCGCCGAGGGGGAGGGCTTCGCGCTCGCGGACATCGATCCCGAGCGCATCGCCGGGGTGCGGTCGTCGCTGCCCTCGCTGGCGCACCGGAGCATCGGGCGCCTCCCCGGACGGTCGGAAGGTTGACCGCGTCGCCGCAGCGGTCTACCGCCGTGGAGCTCCCATGACGCGCTGGCTGCGGCTCTCCTCGCTGTCCCTGGTCTTCGCCCTGATGGGCGGGGGCATCGGCTACCTGCTGCTGCCCGAGCGGGCCCCGCAGGCCGCGAGCGTGCCCCGGGTGCGGGTGCGCGGTCGACCGGTCACCCTGGGCCCCGACCCCCATGCGCAGGCGCGGGAGATCGCCCGGTCGTACCTCCGCGAGCACGTCACCATCGTGGCGGAGGATCACACCCTCGACCGCACGCGCGAGTCGCTCGGCGCCCGGGTCGACGTGCGCCTGCTGGAGCACCTGCTGCGGGCGGCGGCCGACCCGTCGAGCGCGCTCGTCCGGCACCACGCGGCGCTCGCCCGCGGGCCCATCGAGCTGCCGCTGCCGGTGCGCCTGGAGGGCTCGGTCGCGCTGCCGCTGCTCACGCAGCTCAAGGAGGAGGTCGACCACCTGCCCGTCGACGCGCGCATCGACGTCGAGCAGCGGCGGGTGATCCCCGAGCGGCGCGGCACCTTCCTCGACGTGTTCGGCACGCTGGCCCAGCTCGACGCGGCCTTCGCCAGCGGGGCCGGGCGGGTGCAGGCGGCGCTGGAGCACACCCGCCCGACCACCACCTCCGAGCAGCTCCGCGACGTGGAGATGAGCGCCGTCGTGGGGTGGTTCCAGACCAACTACAACGCCAACGAAGACCACCGCGACCGGACGTACAACCTCCACCTCGCCGCCAGCCGGGTGAACGGCTACGTCTGGATGCCCGGCGCCGTGCTCGACTTCAACGAGATCGTGGGCGACCGCTCCGAGGCCAACGGCTTCCGCATGGCGACGGTCATCTCCGCGGGCGAGCTCATCGACGGCGTCGGCGGCGGCGTGTGCCAGATCGCCGGGGGCCTCCACGCGGCCTCGTTCTTCGCGGGCATGGCCGTGCTCGACCGCACGCCCCACTCGCGCCCCAGCGGCTACATCAAGATGGGCCTCGACGCGACGGTGGTGTACCCGTCGATCAACCTCCGGCTGCGCAACACGCTGCCCTTCCCGGTGGTGGTGCACACGCGGCTCAACAACGGCCTCGCGCGCATCGAGCTGCTCGGCGCCCGGCGCACCCGCGCGGTGACCTTCGTGCGCAAGGTGATGCCGCGGGTCGACCGCTTCGAGGAGCGCGAGGTGCCCGACCCGAGCCTCCCCGTCGGCGGGCGCGTTCTTACCCAGCGGGGTATTCCGGGCTTCCGCATCACCCGCTACCGCATCGTCCGCGAGGGCGACCAGGCCGTGCGCGAGCGCTGGCTCGACGCGTACCCGCCCACGATGCAGGTGTGGCACGTGGGCACTGGTGTAGCCGCGGGCGCGACCTCGCCGCGCCAGGACGACCACCCGGAGTACACGGCCGACCAGTACCTCGCGCTCACCCAGCCGGTGGACAGCAACGACCTCCAGGAGGTGCGCCGCCCGGGCTTCTGCGGGGCGCCCGGGTGGATGGTGCGCCAGGGGCTAACCCGCGCGATGCCCGCGGCCACCGCGCAGGCCATGACCAGCGCCGCCGCGGCCGGGCGCACGGTGGTCCCGAGCGGGTGCGCCGGGGCGGGCTGCCGGGCGCGACCGGCGGCGCGGCCGGCGGCGCGACCGACGGCGCGGCCGGGTTCGCGGTGAGCGCGTCGGCGCTGTCGGGCCGCGAGGTGCTGCTCGTCGTCGGCGGCGGCATCGCGGCCTTCAAAGCGGCGCTCGTCGCGCGCGAGCTGCAGCGCCGCGGCGCCGCGGTGGAGACCGTGCTCACCGCGGCCGGGCAGCGCTTCATCTCCGGCGTGACCTTCGCGGGCATCACGGGCCGCGCGGCGCGGGTCGACCTCTGGGACCCGTCGTACCCCGGCGAGCTGCACATCGCGCTTACGGCGAAGGCCGACCTCGTGCTCGTCGCCCCGGCGACGGCCGACCTGCTCGGGCGCATGGCCCACGGCCTCGGCGACGACCTCGCCACCACCTGCCTGCTCGCCGCGCGCGGCCCGGTGCTCGTCGCGCCCGCGATGCACCCGCGGATGTGGGAGCACCCGGCGACGCAGGCCAACGCCGCGCTGCTGCGGGCGCGCGGGGTGACCCTCGCGGGCCCCGTGGTGGGCCCGCTGGCGAGCGGCGAGCGCGGCATCGGGCGGATGGCCGAGCCCGAGGCCATCGTCGACGCGGCGGCGCGCGCGCTCACCCCGCAAGACCTCGCGGGGCGCCGGGTGGTGGTGAGCGGCGGCGGCACCCACGAGGCGATCGACCCGGTGCGCTTCGTCGGCAACCGGTCGTCGGGGCGGATGGGCTACGCGGTGGCGACGAGGGCGCGCGACCGGGGCGCGGCGGTGGTGCTGGTGAGCGGTCCCACGGCGCTCGCCGCGCCGGAGGGCGTGGAGGTGCACCGCGTGCGCAGCGCGCGAGAGATGCGCGACGCCGTGCTGGCCGCGGCGTCCTCGGCCGACCTCGTGGTGATGGCTGCCGCCGTGGCCGACTACCGCCCGGCCGACGTCGCCGCGGAGAAGATCAAGAAATCCGAGGCGGAGCTGGTGATCCGGATGGTGAAGAACCCCGACATCCTCGCGGAGCTCGGGGCCGCGCGGCGACCCGGGGGGCCGATGCTCGTGGGCTTCGCGCTGGAGACCGGCGACCTCGTCGAGCGGGCGCGGGAGAAGCTTGTGCGCAAGGGCTGCGACCTCGTGGTGGCCAACCTCGCGGACGACGGCTTCGACGGCGACGACAACCGCGTAACGCTGGTGACACTCGGGGCGGTCGTCCCGCTCGAGCGGATGAGCAAGGCCGCCGTCGCCGACCGCATCCTCGACCACCTCGCCGCGCGACCGCGGGGTGACTGACCGAGGTTCGGACTGTTCACAATTGAGGGTTTCCCGACGGCTTGTCTAGACTGCCAACGTGCTCAAACCAGATGCGCTCGCCGCGCTCGCTGCCCGTCACGGGGTCGGCGAGACGCTCACCCGACAGGTGCTCATCGTCGACGACGACGTGGGCAACCTCGACGTGTTGCGCGCGTTCCTCGACGCCGACTACGTGGTGCACGAGGCGATCTCCGCGGAGGTCGCGCTGGCCCTGCTGGAGGTCGAGCGCTTCGACGTCATCGTGTGCGACCAGCGCATGCCCGGGATGACGGGCATCGAGATGCTGGCGCGGGTGCGCGAGCGCTACCCCGACGTGGCGGGCATCCTGCTGACGGCGTTCACCGACACGCCGGTGCTGGTGGACGCCATCAACCGCGCGCGGGTGTTCCGCCACATGCACAAGCCCTGGGAGCCGGAGGACCTCCTCGGGGCCGTCGCGCAGGCCAGCGCCATGGTGCAGCAGCGCCGGCTCAACGCGCGGCTGCTGGAGCTGCTCGCGGCGCGCGGCGACGAGCTCAAGGGCGCCCTCGATCAGCTCCGCGCGGCGCAGCAGAAGATGCTGCACCTGGATCGGCTGGGCACCATCGGACGGCTCACCGCGGGCATCACCCACGACCTGCGCAACACCCTCACCGGGCTCACCCTGCTGGAGAGCGTCTTCGAGGCGCAGCAGGTCGCGCCGCGGCTGATGGCGCCGCTGCGCGTGGGCGTCTCGGCCACGCGGCACCTGATGGCGACGCTGAGCACGCTGCACCAGTTCGCGGCCGGCAACCTCGCGCTGAAGGAGGAGCTCATCGACGTCGGCGAGGTGGTGCGCGACGCCCTCGTGCTGGCGGGCCTGGAGATGGAGCAGCGGCGCTCGCGCTGCGTGACCGCCATCGCCCCCCACCTGCCGCCGGTGCGCTGCGACCGCGCGCGCATCCTCCAGGTGCTGGTGAACCTCCTGCGCAACGCGATGCAGTCCACCGAGGGGCCGCAGCTCATCCAGGTGGAGGCCGCGGAGAGCGACGGGGGCGTGGCGATCGCCGTGCAGGACGAGGGGCCTGGCGTCGCGCCGGAGATCGTGTCGCGGCTGTTCGATCCTTTCGAGGGCACCAAGGGGGCTCAGGGCCTCGGGATGGGACTGTACATGTGCCGACTGATCATGGAGCAGCACGGCGGGACGATCCGCTCGGTGCCGCCGGTCTCGCCGGGCGCCGGAGCACGCTTCGTCATCGAGTTAGGGAAAGGAAGAGATGGAAACCAATCACGACAGGGCTCCGACTGATCGTCCGTCGCGGCCGTCGATCGCGCCCGGGATGAGCCAGGAGGAACTGTCTGGCGTCGATGTGCGTCCGAGCGCGCCGCCAAGGAACATCGAGGACCTCGACGGGGCCGAAGGGCGCGCGATCTATTTCCGGCCCCATCGCTATCAGCCCTCGGATCTCGGGCCCGTGCGCACGGTGGTGTCGGTCTCGGTCAGCGGTCGGCGCTTCGAGTGCGAGATGACCGACGTTTCGCAGAACGGCGTCGCCTTCGAGTGGCCGGCCGACGTCGAGGTCGAGATCGGGGTGACCATCCCGGAGCTGAGCCTCAGCTTCGATCAGCATGAGGCGTACAGCGGCGCGGCGACGGTCAGTTCGCTCCGCCGCCGCGAGGGGACGCTCGTCGTCGGTGCGTCGTTCATCGACTCGCTGATGAACGTCGACGACGTGATCGCGCTGCGGGACGTCAAGTCCTACGCGGCCGCGGGTTCGAGCGGGCTCGGGCTGGAGAGCGCGCCGTGGCGGGTCGAGGGCCACGCCGAGTTCAAGTCCCTTGTCGCAGAGCTACGCTTGTTCCTGGAGGACGCCCGCGAGCACCTCGCCGAGGTCGAGCGGGTGCTGCCGTGGGACGTGGTGCACGGCGAGGGGCGCTCCGCCGCGCAAGACGCGCTCATCGCGAGGGTGAAGCGCGAGTTCGCGGACGAATTCATCCAGCGGTCGGAGCGCATCGACGCGGCGCTACGGACGGCACCGCTCGGGGACATCCCGGCACTCAAGGAGTATTCCCAGCGCTTCCTCCAGAGCTACTTCATCGAGGCGCCGTGCATGCATCGGGCGCTGTTCAAGCCGCTCGGATATCCCGGCGACTACGAGGTGATGAAGTACATGTACGAGAACCAGTTCGCCGGACCGACGCTCTTCGCGAAGGCTGTCAGTCTAGCGATCCTGACGACCCGCCCGGGTGACGCGGTGCGGTTCCGCAAGAACCTCGTGCGCGACCGCCTCTCAGAGGTGATCGACCGCGCGACGCCGGGCGAGCGCCCGCTGCGGTTCCTGTCCGTCGCCGCGGGGCCGGCCCAGGAGGTGTTCGAGCTCTTGAAGCAGCGCCGGTCCATCGCTTCTCCGCTGGAGATCGTGCTGTTCGACCAGGACAAGGGCGCGCTGTCGTACGCCTATCGACGCATCAGCCCGATCGTGAGCGCCCGCTGGTCCAAGGAGGTGACGGTCACGTACCTCCATGACTCGATCAAGCGGCTTCTGCGCGACCCGGCGCTGTTCGCCCGCTACGGGAGCTTCGACGTGATCTTCTGCGCCGGCCTCTTCGACTACCTCGAAATGCCCACCGCGGTGGCGCTCACGCGAAACCTCTTCAGCAACCTCGCCCCCGGGGGCGAACTCTACATCGGCAACATGGTTCCATCGAGCCCCAACCGGTGGTTCATGGAGCTCAACCTCGATTGGAACCTCAAGTACAAGACCCATGAAGACCTCCTCGCGATGGGGCGCAGCGCTGCGCCCGGCGCCGCGGTCGCGATCCGGGAGGAGCCGTCCGGGGTCAATCCGTTCGTCGTGTTGACCCGGGTGTGAGTCCGGTCGGCTCCATCGAGGCGGAGCAGGTCGAGCCCCGCTGGCGCAGTTGGCTGATCGAGCGCAACCGCCGCGGGACGCGGCTCGTGCTGTGGATCGGCATCACGATGTACCCGCTGTTCGGCGTCCTCGACTGGCTGGTAGCACCGGCCGCGTGGATCAAGGTCCTCTGGGGCACGCGGGCGATCGTGACGGCCGCGACGCTGGTGATGTTCCGCCTGCTCCCCACGCGGTGGTTCGAGCGCTTCCCCAACAGCCTCTCGGCGGCGTACCTGATCCTCGGCTCCTGCGGCATCTCGTTGATGACCGTGGTGCTGGAGGGCCTCGCCTCGCCCTACTACGCCGGCCTCTCGCTCATCATCGTCGCCACCGGTCTGCTCTTCGTGTGGCCGCCGCCGGTGGTGCTCACGACGCACGCGATCATCGTCCTGTCGTTCCTCCTGCCCAACCTGATCCTGCGTCCGGAGACGGCCGGGCCGGGGGCCGTCTCGAACCTCGTGTTCCTCGCCTCTACCGCGATCGTCATCTCGATCGGTCAGATTCTCACCTACCGCACGCAGCGCGAGCAGATCGTCAACCAGCTGGTCATCGTGCAGACGACGGCGAACCTCGCTCGCGCCCACAACGACCTGCAGCGCCTCGACGCGTTCAAGTCGCGCTTCTTCGCCAACGTGACCCATGAGCTGAAGACGCCGCTCGCGCTGATCCTGTCGCCCCTGGAGCTGATGATCGACGGGGAGTTCGGCGCGCTCACCGAGCCGCAGCGGGCGACGCTCCGGTCGATCTACCTGTCCGGCGCGCGGCTGCTTCGGCTCATCGGCGACCTGCTCGACCTGTCGCGGCTGGAGGAGTCGCGGCTGCGGCTGCGGGTGAAGCCGCAGGACGTCGCGCAGTGGCTGCGGACGCTCGTCGCGCAGGTGGCGCCGCTCACCGACCGCAAGCAGGTCGAGCTGCGCTTCGAGGCGAACGTCGAGGCCGCCGAGGTGTGGTGCGACCTCGACCGGCTAGAGCGGGTGTTCGTCAACCTGCTCTCCAACGCCGCGAAGCACACGCCCGAGGGCGGGCGCATCACGGTCTCGCTTGACGACGACGGCGAGGGGGTGCGGGTCTCCGTCGAGGACACCGGCGAGGGCTTCCCCCCGGAGCTGGCCGAGCGGCTCTTCGAGCGCTTCTTTCAGGTGGACAGCGAGACGGCGCAGAACCGCTACACCCAGGGCGGCACGGGCATCGGCCTCGCGCTGGCCCGCGAGCTCGTCGAGCTGCACGGCGGCACCATCACCGCGCGGAGCACGCCCGGGAGCGGGGCGACCTTCACGGTGACGCTGCGCAAGGGCCGCCCGCACCTCCCGGCGGACGCCATGGAGCGCCGGGCCCGCGCGGAGACGGTGCCCAACGAGCGGCGCACCGGACCGGGGACCACCGACTGGACGGCGCAGTTCGCGGCGCGCGACGAGTTTCGCCTGCTCGACGTGCTGGACGCGACCGAGCGTCGGGTGGTGGAGCGGGACGCCGACGAGGGCGCGCGCGGGCGCACGGTGCTGGTGGTGGAGGACACCCCGGAGGTCACGCGGCTGATCCACACGGTGCTGCGGCAGCACTTCCGGGTGTTCACGGCGCCCAACGGGGCCCGCGGGCTCGAGCTCGCGCTCAAGCAGGTGCCCGACGTGGTCGTGACCGACCTGATGATGCCCGAGATGGACGGCTTCGAGCTCACCCGGAGGCTGCGCCAGGACCCCCGCACGCGGCACGTCCCGGTGCTGATGCTCACCGCGCGCGGCGAGCTCGGAGACCGCATGGAGGCCATGGAATCCGGCGTCACGCAGCACATGAGCAAGCCCTTCAATACCCGAGAGCTCTTGGCCGCCGTGCAGAAGCTCGCGCAGGCGAGCGAGGCCACCGCCGAGCGGGTGCTCACCCAGCAGATGGACTCCCTGGAGACCATCGCCGGCGGGCTCGCGCACGAGATCAACAACCCGCTCAACTACGTGCGCAACGCCTTCGCGCGGGTGCGCCTGGACGTCACCGAGGCCTTCAAGCTGGCGCTGCCGCAGGCCGACGGCGAGGCCGGCCGCGCCCGGATCGCGACGCTGGAGGCGCGCACGGCGCGGATGTTCGAGACGGCCCAGTCGGGGCTGCTGCGCATCGGCGACACGGTGGCCCTCATGCGGCGGTACAGCCGCGAGGGCTTCGCTCGGGCGCCGCGGGCGCACGACGTCTTCGCGGGGGCGCGCGACGTGGCGGCGCTGGTGGCGTCGTCCACCGGGCGCCCCGTGGAGCTGGCGCTGGAGCTCGAGGGCGAGGCCTGGGTGGACTGCGTCGCCGAGGAGCTGCACCAGGCGATCTCCAACCTGGTGCAGAACGCCATCGAGGCGGTCGCGGACGACACCGGGCGGGTGGTGGTGCGCGGCGAGCTGCTCGACGACGCCGTGCTCATCACCGTGCGCGACAACGGCCCCGGCATCTCCGCGGACGACCGCGCGCGCATCTTCACCCCCTTCTTCACCCGCAAGGCGCCCGGCAAGGGCATGGGCCTCGGGCTCACCATCGTCTGGCGAGTGACCTACGCCCTCGGCGGCACTGTCACCGTCGAGAGCGAGCCCGGCCACGGGGCCGCGTTCTGCCTCCGCCTGCCGCGCGCCGCGCGCCCCGCCGCGTAGCGCAGATTTCTCTCAAACCTTCGGCGGCGGGGGTTGTGCCACGTCCGCAGCCATGAAGGCGCGACGCCTGATCCTGGGAGCGTTGGGGCTGTCCCTGCTCGGGTCCTGCGACCCGGCGGGGTCCGGGGACCGCGACGACGTTGGCGTTGCCGCTTGGGGGTCGCGGGGCCGGAGTAGGGCCCTCAGCGGGGGGCGAAGGCGGCGAAGCCGATGACCATCATCGCGACGACCGCGACGCCGACGACGACGCCCACGCCGACGAAGATGGTGGTGATGATGCCCAGCAAGCGGAGGTTGGTGACCTCGCTGGGCGGCGCCATGCCCATGGTCTCGAAGTCCCGCGCGAACTGCGAGGACTGGTACCAGGCCAGCGGGCCGGTGATCCACATGAAGCCCACGAACCAGCCGATGGCGCAGACGATGAGCCAGTTGCGGGCGCTCTCGGCGAGCTGGGCGGCGCGGGCCATCCGCGGGTCGACGCCTGCGCCGTAGCCGGGGCCGTAGCCCGGGGTTGGGCCGAAGCCGGGGGTTGCGCCGTGGCCGTAGGGGACGTTTGGGCCGGGGGAGGGGTACGTCATGGCGGCCCGAGCGTGACCGCTCGTGGTGGGAGACGTCAAAGCGAACGCTGCCGAAAACTGGACCCGTGCCTGCACGGCAGGCCAAGGGGCGTCGTGGAGGTTGAGAGCTTCATGGCGCTGAACTACGAAAATCCGAGCCCGGTCGACACGCACAACGAGCTGCCGTCCTTCGTCCCGGAGCAGGAGTTCCGGGCGACGCACGCCGCGGCCCAGCAGCTCGCGCGGCACCGCGACCAGCTCGTGACCGAGAACGCGCAGCTCCGCCGCGAGGTGGAGACCCTCCAGCGGGCGCAGCGCGAGCTCGACGAGGCCACCCGCAACGGCGGCGACGGCGGCGGCCGGCGGCTCGCCCTGCTGCGCGAGGCCCTCGCCCGCAAGGACAACGAGATCCTCGCGCTCAAGACCCACCACATGGGCCGCGACCGCGCCGCGCAGGAGGCCCGGGACGTGGTCGAGCGCATGAAGCGCGAGCGGGCCGAGCTGGAGGATCGGCTGCGCTCCCGCGACGGGGTGTTCCAGGCGATCGAGGCCGAGCGCACGACGCTGGGCCGCGCCCTGGAGACCGTGCGCCAGGAGCGCGAGCAGGCCGCCAGCGCGCTGATGCAGGCCGACGGCACCGTGCACGAGTGGCGGCGCTACGCCGAGGAGCGCACCTGCGAGCGCGACGAGGCGCGGCGGCAGCTGGGCGAGCTGGGCAACGACGCGGCGGGGCTGCGGGCTGCGCTGCACGTCGCCAACGCGGACCGGCAGCGGCTGATGGACGCCCACGCCCAGGAGCTCGCCGCCGTGCGGGCCGAGCTGGCCGCGGCGGTCGAGCGCTCACGGGCGGAGTCCGAGGCCGCGCAGGACGGGCTGACGTCGCGCTTCGAGGCGGCGCGGGCGGCGCACGCGATGGCCCTCCGCGCCATGGAGGACGACCAGGCCGCGGAGCTCGCCGCCGAGCGGGCCGGGCGCATCGCCGCGGAGCAGGCCACCGTCGCCCTCAAGCGGTCGATGGAGAACGAGCGCGAGCTGACCGCGGAGTCGCTGCGGGCCGAGCACCTCGACGCGGTGGCCGCGATCCACCAGGAGTACTCGGCGGCGCTGCGGTCCGCGGAGGAGGCGGCGAGGGAGTCGCTGCGGGCGGCGATGGCTGCGGCGGCGGAGGCCCTGCAGGCCGCGGAGGAGGCCCTGCAGGCCGCGGAGGAGGCTGCGGCGGCGGGGCGCCGGGCACTCGAGGACGAGGTGAGCGCCGAGCGGGCGCGGGCGACGGACCTGGAGCGCGAGCTCGAGGCGACGCGCGAGGCGCTGGGCACCTACGCGACGGACACCATCGAGCGCATCGAGGCGGCGGAGCGGACGGCGCGCGAGGCCCAGGGGTACCGCGACCGGTACGCCCGCAAGCTGGCCGCGGCGATGGAGCAGGTGCGGGTGCTGCGCACGGACGCGGAGTCCGAGGCGCGGGCCCAGGGCGAGGCGCTCCAGGGGCTCGGCGGGATGGTCGGGCAGATGACCGCGCGGATGGTGCTCCAGGCGGCGCGGGACCTCGCGGCGCGGGCCGGGCGCGAGGCCCCCGGGGGCGAGGATGTCGACGCGGCGATCGCGGCGATGACCGACGCGGTGCCCGCGGAGGTGGCCGACGAGCTCTGGGCCCAGCGCGAGGCCTTCATGGACGCTTCGGACGTGGAATGAGCCCGTAGGGCTTGAGCCGGGGCGCGCGGCTGGTTATCAGCCTCGCCCCATGGGAACCATCGAAGCAACCGCGCCCGAGCACCACTCCTTCCAGGCCGAGGTGAGCCAGGTCCTCGACCTGGTGATCCACTCTCTCTACAGCCACCGCGAGGTCTTCCTCCGGGAGCTGATCTCCAACGCCTCCGATGCCATCGACAAGCTGCGCTTCCGGTCGGTCACCGAGGAGGGGCTCATCGGCGAGGAGGAGCTCCGCATCCGGCTGATTCCCGACGAGGCCGCGGGCACCCTCACCATCGAGGACAACGGCGTGGGGATGACCCACGACGAGCTGGTCGAGAACCTCGGCACCATCGCCCGCTCGGGGTCGAAGAAGTTCCTGGAGGCGCTCAAGGCCAAGGGGAGCAAGGCCGACCTGATGCTCATCGGGCAGTTCGGCGTCGGGTTCTACGCCTCGTGGCTGGTGGCCGACCGGGTGACGGTGGTCTCCCGCGCGGCGGGCCACGAGGAGGCCTGGCAGTGGTCGTCCAACGCCAAGGACGGCTTCGACTTGGCGCCCGCGACCCGCGAGGCCCGCGGCACCTCGGTCGTCCTGCACCTCAAGGACGACCAGAAGGACTTCCTCCAGACCTGGCAGCTGCGCGACCTCGTGCAGAAGTACTCGGACTTCGTCGGCCACCCGATCGAGATGCCGCGCGACAAGGACGAGCCCAAGGAGGGCGAAGAGCCCAAGGAGGAGGAGGCCAGCTTCGAGGCGGTCAACCAGGCGCGCGCGCTCTGGCAGCGGCCCCGCGCCGACATCACCGACGAGCAGTACAAGGACTTCTACAAGCACCTCACCAACGACTGGGAGGAGCCGCTCGGCTGGGCGCACTTCAAGGTCGAGGGCTCGCAGGAGTTCACCGGGCTGCTGTACCTGCCGAAGCGCCCGCCCTTCGAGATGGACACCCCGGGCGAGGGTCGCCGCGGGGTGAAGCTCTTCGTGAAGCGGGTGTTCATCATGGACAACTGCGACGCGCTGGTGCCCCTCTGGCTGCGCTTCGTGCGCGGTCTCATCGACTCCGACGACCTCCCGCTCAACGTGTCGCGCGAGACCCTCCAGGACTCCGCGGTGGTGCGCGCCATCAAGAAGCAGGTCGCGAAGAAGACCCTCGACCGGCTCGACGAGCTCGCCAAGGACTCCCCCGCCGACTACGCGACCTTCTGGGCGCAGTTCGGCAAGGTGGTGAAGGAGGGCCTTCACCTCGACTACGAGTACCGCGAGCGCCTCGGCAGCCTGGTGCGCTTCGAGAGCTCGCACGGCGACGGCATCGTGTCGCTGGCGGAGTACGTCGGGCGCATGAAGGAGGGTCAGGAGGCGATCTACTACTCCATCGGCGAGACGCGGCAGGCGGCCGCCAAGTCGCCCCACCTGGAGGCGCTGCGCGAGCGCGGCTACGAGGTGCTCTACCTCTTCGACCCCATCGACACGCTCGCGGCCGACGGGCTGAAGGACTTCCAGGGCAAGAAGCTGGTCAACGTGGCGACGGCCGACCTGAAGCTCGACGTGAGCCCCGAGGCGAAGCAGAGCGAGGAGGCCGCCGCGGGCAACATCAAGGGCCTCATCGAGCGGGTGAAGGCCGTGCTTGGCTCGCGCGTGCGCGAGGTGCGCAGCTCGTCGCGCCTGAAGGACTCGCCGGCCTGCCTCGTGGTGCCGCCGGGCGCGATGAACCCCGCGATGGAGCGCCTGCTGCGGGCCAACGGGCGCGACGTGCCGCCGTCGGCGCGCGTGCTCGAGCTCAACCCGACGCACCCGCTCATCGAGGCGATCCAGGCGCGCGCCGCGGCCGGCGACGAGTCGCTCGACGAGTGGATCGAGCTGCTCCACGACCAGGCGCTGCTCACCGAGGGATCGACCCCCGATGACCCGCATCGCTTCGCGCAGCGCATGACCGACCTGATGCAGCGCGCGCTCGCCAACCCCGCCTGACGCAGCCGCGCTCCGGCCCCCGCACCGCTTCGACCACCGCGTCGTGCCCCACATCGGGCTTTATGAGGCGGTCGGCGCGGTCGTTGCGCTCATCCTGGCGCTCCGCACCAACACCCCGTACCACCGCTTCTGGGAGGGGCGGCCGCTCAACCCATCACTTCCCCTGCGACGAGGTACTCGGAAGACCGAGCTCGCTCAGCGCGGCGCGCCGGCGTTGTACGTGACGTTCGCGGGGTCGAACTCGCCGTAGGGGAAAGCCCCGCCCGGTGGGTGCCAGCGCGCGTCGCCGTGCGAGGCGAGGCGAAACGCGCCGTAGCGGCGGTAGTCCCGCACCGGGGTGCTGAAGCGGAGCGGCGTGACGCTGCGGCCGTCGGCGGAGGAGCGCGAGCGGTGGTCCGAGACGAAGTCGCTCACGGAGGGAGGGCCGCCAGACCGAAGGCCTTGAAGAAGCCCATCCGGTGGATGAGCCCGTGAACCACCATCACGAACGCAAACGCCCAGCGGATGGACCCCCCCCTCGTAGGGTCAGCCGCCGATCTGGTGCACCCGCACGGTGTTGGTGCGCCCCTTCACGGCGATGGGCGCGCCGAAGACCACCACAATGCGGTCGCCTGGCGTCACCATCCCGCTCGCGAGCAGGTGCGCCTGCACCCCCTCGACCATCTCGTCGGTGTCGGCGAGCGGCTCCATCACCCGCGGCGTCACGCCCCAGAGCAGCCCGAGCCGCCGGCGCACGACCTCGCTCGGCGAGAACGCCACCACCGGCACCGTGGGCCGCTCCTTCGAGATGAGCCGCGCGGTGTCGCCGCCCTGCGTGAACACCGCGATGAGCCGCGCGTCGAGGTCGTTGGAGGCCATCACCGCCATGCGCGCCGTCGCCTCGGGGAAGGGCATCGGCCGCGGGTGCGCCGGGGGCTGCTCGGGCTTCCAGTAGGGCGAGCTCTCCGCCGCGCTGATGATGCGGGCCATCATCCCGACGGCCAGCGCGGGGTGCGCGCCCGAGGCCGTCTCGCCGGAGAGCATCGTGGCGTCGGCGCCGTCGAAGATGGCGTTGGCCACGTCGCTGGCCTCGGCGCGCGTGGGCCGCGTCGAGGTCACCATGGAGTGCAGCATCTCGGTGGCGACGATGGCCGGGCGCCGCCGCGCCGCCGCGCACACCAGCACCCGGTGCTGGAGCACCGGCACCTGCTCGGGGGGAAACTCCACCCCGAGGTCGCCGCGGGCGACCATCACGGCGTCCGAGGCCTCGACGATGGCCTCGAGGTGGTCGATCGCCTGCGGGGTCTCGATCTTCGAGCACACCGGCACGAGGCGCCCGCGGGCCTCGCAGAACTCCCGCACCCGCCGCACGTCATCGACCGAGCGCACGAAGGACACCGCCACGTAGTCGATGCCCGCCGCGAGGCCGAACTCCAGGTCGAGCCGGTCTTTCGGGGTGAGCGCGTCGAGCTGGAGGTTGCCCGACGGCAGGTGGATGCCCACCGCGTCGCGCAGGCGCCCGCCCTCCTCGACCACGACGTGCACCCGGTCGCCCTTGATGTCCGTCACGCGCAGCCGGATCCGCCCGTCGTCGCCGTGGATTGCGTCGCCCACGCGGAGGTCCGTCGCGAGGGTGTCGTAGCGGATGGGGATCACGCCCGGCGGCGCGTCCTCGCCCGCCATGAGGCAGAGGGCGTCGCCCGCGACGACCTCGCGCGCCCCGCCGATGCGCCCCGCGCGGATCTTCGGGCCGCTCAGGTCGCCGAGGATCGTGATCGCCTTGCGGTGCCGCGCGCTCGCCTCGCGGATGGCCGTGACCGCGCGCTGATGGTCGTCATGGGTGCCGTGGGAGAAGTTCAGCCGCGCGACGTCCATCCCGGCCTCGATGAGGCTGTCGATCGCCTCCGGGCTGTTGGAGCTTGGGCCGATGGTGCAGACGATCTTCGTGCGTCGGGTGAACATATCCGCGGCACGTTACACCCACCGCGCGGCCCGCGCCGCATCACACTCCCCCGGGCGTCGCGGCAAAGGGCCCTATACTCCGCGCACCCCAACGGTCCAGGAGCCCGCATGCTGCCACGTTGTCCCCGCGCCCTCCGCCTCGCCCTCGCCGCCCTCTGCCTCGCGCTCGGGGCCTGCGGGGAAGAGCCGCTGGGCTTCGTCGACGGCGGCCCCCTCGACGCCACGGTGGGCCGCGACGCGATGTTTCCCGAGCGCCCGTCCCTGGTCGACGCGGGCGCGGTGATGGACGTCCGCGGCCGGGTCTGCACCCGCAGCGCGCAGTGCGACGATGGGGTCGAGTGCACCATGGACTTCTGCGCCGACGACGGGCGCTGCGTGAGCGTGGCCGACCCGGGGCGCTGCGACGACCGGGTGTACTGCAACGGCGTGGAGGCCTGCGACGCCCGCCGCGGCTGCGTGCGGGGCACCCCCGTCACCTGCAACGATAACTACACCTGCACCATCGACCGCTGCAACGAGGAGACCCGCGAGTGCGTGCACCGACCGCGCGACTTCGACGGCGACGGCGACCCGGACTTCCGCTGCACGGCCCTGGACTGCGACGCCGGCGTGCCCGACCCGCCGTGCTGGCGCGGCGGCGACTGCGACGACGGCAACCCCCGGATCAACTCGCGCCTCCCGGAGATCTGCGGCGACGGCATCGACAACAACTGCAACGGCGAGGTCGACGCGGCCGACCGCGCGGGCTGCTCGCGCCCGATGCACGACCGCTGCGACGACGCGCTCGACGTCTCCGCCGGCGGGCGCTTCACCGTCGGCCTCGCGGGCGCCCTCGGGGACTACCCCTCGCGCTGCGCGGGGAACACCGTCCCGCCGCGAGACGCCATCCTCCGGCTGCGGCTCGACGCCCCGCGCGACGTCGCCCTCACCGCCGAGGCCTCCGGGGCCAGCGTGCTCGTCCAGCTCGGCACCCGCTGCGGCGAGCTCGAGGGCGTGCGCGACTGCGTGCTCGGCTACCCCACGGTGTACCGCACCCGCGCCCTGCCGGCGGGCGAGTACTTCTTCCAGATCGCCACCACCAGCGCCGTGGTGGGCACCGGGGACGTCGCCGTCACGGTCGAGCTGAGCGACCCCACCCCGACGCCCGCCAACGACGCCTGCGCGGGGGCCATCGACCTCGTGCCGGGCATCGCCGCGCGGGGCACCCTCGTCGACATCGCCGACGACGTGCTCACCAGCTGCGGCGGCAGCACCCCCGACCTCGTGTACCGGCTCACGCTCACCGAGCGCCGCGACGTCACCCTCCGCGCCTCGGGCGCCCGCGCGGACTACCTCACGCTCTCCCTCGTCGACACCTGCGCCCGCTCGCCCACAACCCTGCGCTGCGGCAACGGTGGCCCGGCGCAGCTCAGCCTGCGCAACCTCGCGCCCGGCACCTACTACGTCGTGGTGGAGGGCACGCGGGTGCGGCAGTTCACGCTGGAGGCCGAGCTCACCGCGCCGACGACGGCGGTGCCGGGCGACGCGTGCGCCAACCCGATCGTGATCGCGCCCAACAGCACCGTGATGGGCACCGTCAACGGCGCGCAGGGGGACGTGCCCATCTCGTGCTACGGCGGCGACAGCCGCGACCTGGTGTACCGCTTCACGCTCGACCGCACGCTCGACGTCAACGCCGTGCTCCGCGGCGGCGCCTCGGACTTCTTCTTTATGGCGGTGCAGCGCACCTGCGCCAGCGCCGCCGGCGAGGTGGCGTGCCGCTACGGCACCGTCGGTCGGCTCACCGCGCGCGGCCTCGACCCGGGGGAATACTTCCTCGTGGTGCGCCCGCTGCGAGGGACGGACTTCACCCTCACGCTCGCGGCGAGCCCGCCGCTGGCGCCCGTGATGGCGGCGGGCAACGACACCTGCGCGACGGCGCAGGCGATCCCCTCGGGCGGGGGCTTCTACCTGGGCAACACGGCGTCGCTGCGGCGCGACTACACCGCCCCGTGCACCCTCGGCACCACCAGCGAGGACGCGGTGTTCCGCTACCGCTCCGACGTGCGCCAGCGGGTGCAGGTGTCGCTGGAGGGATCGAGCTTCAACACCGTCGTCTGGATGACCCAGGGGCCGATGTGTCCGGGGTCGAGCGTCCCGCTCACCTGCTACAGCGGCGAGGGGGCCGCCCCGGCGGTCTTCGACACCCTGCTCGACCCCGGGGAGTACTGGATCTACGTCAGCGGCTTCAACGCCGAGGCCCGCGGGGCGTACTCGCTCTCGGTGCTCCCGCTGCCGATGTGATGCCCATCGGCGTTGACAGCGTAGTTCCCGGCGGACTTAGGGTGTGCGCGTGAGCGCCCTGGCACTGCTCGGTTGGATCGCGGCCCTCCTCGTCGGGGGGACGTTGGCCTTCGTCGTCGTCACCTTCGGCGCGCAGGTCCTCTGGGGCACGCGCGCGACGTGGAAGAACCTGCTCTGGGCGGCGTGCAAGGAGCTCCTCGTGCTCTGCGTCGTCACCCCGATCTGGCCGCTGTTCTGGCTGCTCGGCGAGGTGTACCGCTCGGCCGTGGAGGGCGAGCGCACGCCCGGGGAGCGCGGCCCGCCGGTGGTGCTCCTGCACGGCTACCTGATGAACCGCACCAACTGGATCTGGCTCGGCCCCCGCCTCGCGAGCCGGGGAATCGGTCCGCTGTACGGCACCTCGTATTTCTCCCCGCAGTCCATCGACCGCTCGGCCGAGCACCTCGGGCGCTTCATCGACGACGTGCGGGCGAGGGAGGGCGTGGAGAAGGTGGACATCGTCGCCCACAGCCTCGGCGGCGTCGTCGCCCGCCACTACGTCGAGCACCTCGACGGCGCCTCCAAGGTGCGCCGGGTGATCACCGTCGCCACGCCCTACCGCGGCACCGTCTGGGCGTGGCTCGCCTTCGGCGGCGCCCGCAGCGCGCTCCTGCGTCACGCGCGCGAGCCCGGCGCCAACCCCGGCGGCGTGCCCTTCGTCTCCATCTGGTCGCGCAGCGACAACATCGTCGTCCCGTGCACCTCGGCCGAGCTCACCAGCGACGAGTCGGACGGTGCCGACGTGGTCTTCGACGACCTCGGCCACGGCGCGCTGCTGTTCTCCCCGCGCGTCGCCGACGCCATCGCCGATCGCCTCCGCCGCGCCTGACCTTCCACCGACGCGCTCCGCGGCCCGATGGGCTCGACCCGCCGGGCCGTTGCGGAACTCCGCGCGCAGCCCCAAGGTCGAGGCCTCGGGGGGTGCGGCGCCGGTGCCCGCCTCCGGGGTCCTCGCGATGCCCATCAGGTTCAGCCCCGAGAGCCAGGATGTCCTCCGCCGCGCCCAGATCGAGGCGAGCGCGTCGTCCCTGTTGTGGCCGCGCGCGGAGCACCTCCTGCTCGCCCTGGCGGCCGAGCCCACCGCGGCCGCCGCGCTCGCCGCGATGGGCGCCGAGCCCGGCCGCGTCGCGCAGCAGACCCGCGACTACCTCGCCTCTCCGCGGAACGGCGCCGGGCGCGCGGGCGGCCCCACCTGGGGACACCGGGTCTGGCGCTGGCTCTTCCCCCCGGTGCCGCGAGACGTGGCGACCATCCAGCGGCGCGCGGCGCTCCAGGTGCTGGTGAGCGGCCGCTCGGACATCACCCCGCTCGACCTCCTGGTGGCGCTCTTCCGCGGGGCCGACCAGCGGCGCCCGGCCCCCCGCGCGCTCGACGTCGGCGCGGACCCGTACCGCCGCGTGAGCGCGATCATCGAGCACCCGATGACCTCCCTGCGCCAGTCGGGCGTGACCACCGCGGCGCTGCTCCGATACGTCGCCCACGGCGAGTGCGCCGTCGCGCCGGCGGTGCGGCCCGAGCCCGCGCCCGCGGCGCTCGTCGAGGTGCACCTGCTCAACGACGACTACACGTCCATGGAGTTCGTCGTCGCGGCGCTGCGCGACGAGTTCGGGCTCGGGGCGCTGCCCGCCGCGGAGCTCGCGCTCCAGGTGCACCGCGAGGGCGTCGGCACGCTGGGCACCTTCCGCTACGGCGAGGTGGGCCTGGCGGTGCGACGGGTGGAGGAGCGCGCGGCGCGCCTGGGCTTCCCCCTGAAGGTGCTGGTGCTCGAGGTCACCGAGGGCTGAGCACGCAGCGGACGTGGCCGCGGGGGCTCTGGCGGGCACGGGTTCGGGTCGGTGCGGGCGCCGGGGTTTGGAGTTGCACCGCGGCCGCGCGCGCGCAGGGATCGCCGCCATGGCGGCGCGGTGGCGGCGGACCGGGCCAACGGAGCGTGACGCCTTCGATCTCCCGGTGATCCCTGGCGGTGTGACGCCGGGCATCGCGTTCGCTCAGGAGACGCGGCGCCTGCGGCCACGGCCGCCAACACCGCGGGTGCGTACGCGCGTCACGACCCGACACAGACCACGCTGCACGCGCTCGTCGCAAAGCACCTCGCGACCTCCCCTCGCGTTCGCCGAGGACCCGGCGCGCGTTGCTTGAGACCCAGCGCCAATCGCGCTGGGGCCGTATGCAGACGACCCACCGTGGTCGCGTGCGCGAAGGGGTTCAACCGACCACGCGAACGAAGCGCGCCACCGCGCGGAGATCATCGGGGGAGCGAACGGAATGCTGCTGCGTCGGGCGACGACGGTTCGTCGAGCGGAGCGTCACCGCGTTGCCATCCGCCAGGCGCTCTCCGAAGCGCTTGAGCAGGTAGCTGCCACCGTCGTCTGGCGCATCGGCCCCACGCACTTGCCACAGCACCACGGCGCCGGTGTCGACGGGCCCCGCCGGCGCCTCGAACAGCGCGAAACTTCCGGACGGCACCGTGGGCTCCATGGAGTCTCCCTCGATGCGGGCGACGAAGAGCGTGCCGCCGGCCGGGGCGTCGATGACCCACCATCCCTCCACCCTGACGCTCTGCGGGTCACGTAGAAGGCCAGCCGCTGCGCTGACGTCGATCACTGGCACGACGCGGGGAGGGCGGCCATCGCGGCCCACGGCGAGCGGGCCTTCGGGCGCCCCGGGCAGCAGCATGCATGGGTCGACGTCGAGCGCCGCCGCGATGCGTTCGATGGTCTCGAGCGTCAGGTTCTGCCGTCCGCTCTCCATGCGCTGGAGGTTGCGGGTGGCGGTGCCGAGCCGCTCCGCGAGAGCGTCCTGGGTCACTCCGAGCGAGGTGCGAGCCTGCGACACCCGCCGAGCGACGAGCTGCGCAAGCGTCGCGCGTCGGGACGACCTGGACATCGCCCGGTTTTTCCCGCGGTAACGGCCGCATTGACACGATCACATAAGATCGTGTAGCACCAAGAGCACGTGGCGGGGGGGCTATTCACTTCGGTCCGTCTTCCTACGCCCAGGGCCATCGCGCCGCGTCGCCACGAAGGTTCGCGCTGCGTGTTGTCCCGTTGCGTCCGCGCTTGCGCCCACGGACGCCGCTCGACCTTGTCGGCGCAGGCAGGAATCGTTCATGAAGTTCATCCGCACGCTGTTTGCACTCGCGGTCGTCGCCCTGGTATCCGCTGGATGTGGCGGCGACCCGGTGCCGATACCCCCGGACTCGCGCTCTACATGCCGTCAGCTCGGATGGATGTGCGGGGTCGACGACTACGGCACCAGTTGCGGCGGTTGCTCTTCTGGCCGAACGTGCAACAGCGGAACCTGCGTCGGCAGCCCCCCGATCTGCAGTTGCGCCGGACGCATCTGCGGCAACGACAACTGCGGCAACCCCTGCGGAACCTGCCCGTCGGGCCAATCGTGCAGCGCGGCGGGAGCCTGCGTGGCCGCGGCGACCGACCCGTGCAACGCCATGGCGTCCACCTGTGGGGGTTGCACGCCGCTCGCAGGATGCGGGTGGTGCGGCGCGACGAGCCGATGCGTGACGGTCAACACGGCCTGCACCGGCCCGGCCTCCGGCATCTGCAGTGGTGGGTGGGCCTGCAATCCCACCGACTGCCCGGCTCCGCCGGCGGCATGCCGCAGTTGCAGGTCAAACGCCGACTGCGGTTCCGGCGGGCAGTGTGGCCGTCGTTCTTGCGATGGGTTCGCCGCCTGTTACGCGAGCGCCACGTCGTCGTGCAACACCATTGATGGAGCGGCGTGCCCCGCGGTCGCCGCCTATCGGTCATGCACCTCGACCTCGCAGTGCGCCGCCGGGTCCGCCTGCATTCCTGCGATTGAAGGTGTCTCCGATCGCGTGTGTGCTGCTTCTTGCGCCGTGAGCTCAGAATGTCCGCCGGTGCCCAGCACCGTTGGCGCGACGCCGTATTGCTTCAACAACCGCTGCTCCCTCGGCTGCACCGCTCCGGGGCAGTGTCCGTCCGATATGACGTGCCGCATGGGGAGTACCGGCTACCTCTACTGCCTCTGATCGGGCGACCGACGCCACGCGGTCGCAGCGCGACCGATCCCGTCGACGATGTCCGCGTCGGACATTATTCCGATGTCAGAAAGCCTTCTACGGCTGTTTCGGAAACACATTTCCATCACCACTGAAACGATCTTATAAGATCGCCTAGCAATGGGTCGCGCGTCGGCCGCGGGTGACCGCACTCGACGAAACAATGGATGGGGGCCGAAGATGAAGTTCAGAACGATCGTTGGCGGGCTGACGTTGATCGTCGCCGCAGGGTGTAGCGACGACACGGTCGCGTGCAGTGCGCCCTCGATGACTTGCGACGGCGCCTGCGTCGACCTGCAGAGCAACGCCCTCAACTGTGGCGCCTGCGGCCGTGCGTGCGCGAGCGCAGAGTCGTGTGTCGCCGGCGCATGCCGTCTCGCATGCCGCGACGGGCAGAGCGCCTGTGCCGGGGCGTGTGTCGACCTCCAGAGCAACGCGCGAAACTGCAGCGCGTGCGGCAACGCCTGTAAGGGAGGTCAGGCGTGCATGAGCGGGGTGTGCACCGCCGGGTGTCCGGCGCCACGGCAGAACTGTGCCGGTGTCTGCACGGCCATCGACAGCGATTCGGCGAACTGCGGAGCGTGCGGCCGCGGTTGCGCCGCGGGACAGACGTGCCAATCCGGGTCGTGCATGTCCGTCGGGGGTCCTGACGCGGGCACTGTGGATGCGGGACGCGTCGACAGCGGATCGGCACCCATCGACACCGGGCCCGTTTTCGTCGACAGCGGATCGGCACCCATCGACACCGGGCCCGTTTTCGTCGACAGCGGATCGGCACCCATCGACACCGGGCCCGTGCTCGTCGACAGCGGATCGGCACTCACCGATATCGGGCGTGTCGACAGCGGATCGGCACTCACCGACACCGGCCGCGTCGACAGTGGGGTGGCGTCTGGCTGCAGCGCGATCCCGCTCGGGTCGGCCCTTTCCCCCACGGTGTTCGGCGGGAGCACCGCAGGCCGTCTGTCGTCGCACACGCCACCGGCGACTTGCACCGACATGCCCGCCGCGGTCTCACCCGACGTCGTCTATGCGTGGACCGCGCCTTCGTCGGGCACCTTCACCTTCGACACGATCGGGTCGGGCTTCGACACGGTTCTCACCGTGCGCAGCGGGTCGTGCACGGGCACCGCGCTCGGCTGCAGCGACGACATCGTCAACGCGACCACCACCACGTCACGCCTCACGCTGGCGCTCTCGGCCGGTCAGGCGATTGCGATCATCATCGAGGGTTACGGTACGAACAGCGGATCGTACTTGCTCAACATCACCCGTGGCGCCGTCGACGGCGGTACGCCCGCGGACGCCGGCGCGCCCGATCCATGTGCAGGCGTGACGACCGACGGGCGCTGCGCCTCATCGACGATCATCGAGTATTGCAGCGTAGACACGGGCGGCGAATTGCCTCCTTCGCTGCAGCGATTCACGTGCTCTCCCGGCGAGCGGTGCGCGATCGACTCCGGCGGCGCCGCCACGTGCGTCGCCTCGGGCACCTGCATTCCAGGTGATTCCCGCTGCGTCGGAACGTCTCTGCAAAACTGCGTCAGCGGTACGTGGTCGACGACGGCGTGCCCCGCACAGTGCGTCGATTCGACCGTCGCAAGCTTCTGCGCGCCCGCGGTGCCGACGACCACGACCTCCGGGCAGTTGTTGTACCAGGCGCGCGGTCCAAACTCGCCCAGCCGACCGACGGACTGGAGCGCCACGACGTTCACGGCAACGGCGCAGGCATTCACGATCGTGTCGGTCCGGCAGAACGCCGACGGCACCCTTTCGTATTTCGACGCCGTCACCACCACCTCGGGCAATTCGACCGGAGGGCGCTTCACCTTGCGCGTCCCGACGACGACGACGGCTTCCGACTTTCTCGTGGCGTTCGCGATGGCCTCCGATGGCCTTGGGGGGATTCGTTACGTGGTCGCGAACCCCGGGTTTGCGGCTCCGGGCACCCAGCCGCCGGACACGAGGGGCGCGAACCCCAACGCATGGGCCTGGTTGTTCCAACTCAACACCTTCGTGAACGGCGGCACGCTTACGATTACCGAGAGCATGGGGTCGGGCGCCGCCCGGATCTTCGACTACCTTCGCTTCACGTACGACTACGTCACGACGTACCTCCCCGGCAGCGGCCGCCGCCTCGTGGCCTGGATGCAACTGGGGACGTCGTGGACGTGCGGGGCGTGCTTCTCCGCCAGACCGGTGTCGCTGTTCGGCAGTGCGACCTCGAGCGGTCAACTCTTCGAGTCGCAGGCCTGGTTCAACGGCAGCACGGCGGACCAGGAGTATTGGTCCGACTCGGTGACGGCGCACGAGTTCGGTCACTGGGTGATGTCGAGCTACGGCACCTCGCCCGGTGAAGCCGGCCGCCACACGATCGGAGGCCGCGTCTATCCGGGCATGGCGTGGTCCGAGGGCTGGGCCACGTACTTCAGCTCCGACGCCCGCCGTAACCCTGTCTATTCCGACAAGCAGGGCGGCACCTTCTTCTGGATCGACATCGCGGCCCGCTCCTATCGGTATCCGGCCTGGGTGCGACCGGTCGCGAGCGCGGGGCTCGAGCAGACCATCGACGAGAACGAGGTCGCCGCGATGCTGTGGTCCGTGCGTGCCTCAAGCGTGTCGGCCCCGTCGCAGCTCCTCTCGGCGCTCGCCTCACCGCAGATGCAGGGCCCGAGTTTCAACCGCGGTTACCGCGCCTGGTCCTGGACCAGCATCGACGCCTTCGGAACGCCCGTCGGAGCGATGCGCACCTCGAGGCCCGCACCGTATCTGGCTGACTTCCTGGACGCCCTCGTGTGCAGCGGGTTCGGCACCGCCGCCGTCAACGCGGCCACGCAGCCGTCGGTCTACTACCCCTATCCGAGCGCGTCGCCGCTCTGCTTCTGACCAAGGAGTTTCGACCATGCATCCTGTCCGCAGAACCCTCTTCGCGCTCGCGGCCGTCGTCGGCTGCGTCGAACCTCGCCTGGCCCCGAACACCGTCGCTTCCGAGCCCGCCGAGCAGCGCATCGTGGTGGCGCCCGCGGCGCCGAACGCCGCGGCTCCGACGACCACGCAGTCCGGCATCGGCGCACCGATGCACGTGTCCTGGGTGGTCGATCGGTTCGACGATCATCACGCCTCTCTTCGTGCGCGCGTCGAGCGCGTCCCGACGCTGTCGCTGCCGCTGGTGTTGACCGTGACCGTGCCCGCGGGCGCGACGCTCGCCGCAGGCAACACCCCGGTGACGCTGCCGCCACCCTCACCGCAAGGGCCGACGGAGTACGCGTACGAGCTCACCTACGCAGCGCCCCCCCAGCAAGATCTGCTCGTCGCCGTCGATGGCGCAAGCGAGCAGATGGGCGTCCACGGACGGGCGTGGTTCCGCTTCGGCAGGCCTGAGCCGGTGGCCCCGAACGCGCTACCAACCGGGCCGAATATGATCATCAATGGCCGCAACTTCGGCGCCGCCGTGCCTGCTACCCAGTGATTCGCATCGCGATGGCCCGCGTCGATGCGTCGGCGCGAGGCCCTGCGAAGGCGCGATACTCCCGCGCCAACCGCCGCTGAATCGAAGACGTCTCGGGGCTGTCGCACCCACGAACTCCGTGGTGATCAGCGACGTTTCCGCGGGTACCTCCGAGCGCCGCGGGAGCTACGCCAATCTGTTCCGGTCTTGCGGCACTTCCCAATCGCCCATGCGGACCCCAAGCGTCGGCGTACTCACCGCGGGTGGCCACCCTCGACCCCGCGGAACGACTCGCTCGCTGGAGCCTCGCCACCGGGGTTGTGGTGTTTCTGCTGAAGGGCGTCGCGTGGCGCCTCACCGGGTCCGTCGCGCTTCGCTTCGACGCGCTCGAGTGCATCGTCAGCCTGGTGGCCTCCTTCGCGATGCTCTTCGCGGTGCGCATCTCGCGCCCCCCCCCGCCGACCAGCACCACCCTTACGGCCACGGTAAAGCAGAGTACCATCCTGCGTTCGGCAGAGCGGCTTTGCGGCCATAATGTAGTGCAAATCATGACGATGGTCCTTCGGATATTGCCGCGCTTCGTGATGCGCAAGATCGGGTTCTGACCGCGTCGCCCCGCCCGCGCGAAGGTTGCCGCGCTGGAGCGCTCGCCGCGAGGGTCGTCGCCACGAGCAACGACTGGGACTCGGCGGTCTCTCCGGACGGCGACTTCACGGCCCTTGCGAGCAACCTCTGGTGGGTGGAGCGCGCGCCGGCGGGCATGCCGCTGCCGCGCAACAGGGCCGTGCTCCCGGGGCCCGGCATCGTGTGCCACGACGCGGAGGATGTTCGTGCGCGACGCGTCGAAGGTGCGGGGCTTCCTCGAGAAGCTCGCCGCGCGGCTGTGGAAGGCCATCTCCGTGAGCCACGGCGACGCCATCACGGACGAGTGCGCAGGGCACCTCCGCCGGGCCGCCGAGCGGCTGTCGCGGCGCCCTGCGGCGGGCCTACGCTCGGGCGCCGCCTCGCGCCAGCGCGCCCTCGCGCACGAACAAGAACAACGGGAACGCGCACGCGAACGCCACCATCATGCCGAGCGCGACGTAGGCCCAGGCGAAGCGCATCCCGAGGCGACGGGCCTCGACGACCATCCAGGTGCTGCCGGCGGCGCCGGCCACGAGGATGTCGGCCGAGAGCGACGCGCCCGCCGGGGTCGAGAAGGCCTCGCGCACGAACGCCGTGGCCGCGAAGGGCCCCGGGTGCGCGGCCATGAAGGCGAGGTTGTGCGACCAGGTCCAGAGGGCGCCGACGAGGCAGAGGAGGAGATAGACGATGCGAAGAGGCTGCATGGCAGCCGCCAGCATCGCATGCGATGGCGGGGGGTGGCGTGGGGTCAGCCGAGCGCGCGCCGCGATGCGTCGTAGCGCAGACGACCCGTTCCGCGGGGCGGGCGCCCGCGAGACCGGCGGAGCCCGCCCCGGAAGCATCGGGGAGCGAGTAAGCTAGCCCGTGAGAAGTGCCGCCCGAACGCTTCGAGGTTCGTGCGGAAGTCGTACTACTCTCCGCCCATCTCAGCCGCTGGCGCGTTGCGCGAGGGCGTCGTCATCACCCCGAGTTTCAGTGACCACGCAATCAAGCACCCCTGCGTCCCGACCCCCCGGCACTCGCCTCGACGACCTGCGATGGACCGCGCAGATCGCCGCCCGCATCGGCGGCGTGACCACCGTCGAGGCCCTCGCGCTCTGCAGCGACGAGATCCTCACGCGCTTCGCGGATGTCCAGTACAGCTCGCTCTACCTGTTCGACCTCGCCTCGGCGCAGCTGCGTCTCTTTCACGCCTGGGGCTTCTCCGACGAAGAGCGCAGCAACGCCGAGGCCACGGCGATGGAGCGCCACCCGGGCTGGGTGATCCGCACGAAACAGCCGCTGTCGGTGGGCGACACGCAGTTGCTGCCCGAGGACAGCCCCTCGAAGGAGAGCCCGCGGAAGTTCGTCGTCCGCTCGCGGCTCTGGCTCCCCATCGTGGCCGACGGCGAGAGCGTCGGCGCCATCGGGCTCGCCAGCACGCGCCCCAACGCCTTCGACGCACACGACCAGGAGGTGCTGCTCGTCGTCGTCGAGCTGATCGCGCTGTCGTACCAGCGCCTCCGCGCCGAGCAGAAGGCCACCCGGCACCGCTTCGCCGCGCTGCTGCACACCGTGCCCGACGCGGTCGTGAGCATGGGCGTCGACGGCCGCATCCTCTACTGGAACCAGAGCGCCGCCCTGCTGCTGGGCTACGCCGAGAGCGAGGCCGTCGGCCAGCCCATCACCCTGATCATGCCCGAGCGCTTCCTGGCGGCCCACGCGCACGGCATGGCGCGGCACCTCGCCACCGGCGAGAGCCGCGTCGTCGGGCGACCGGTGGAGCTCGCCGCGCGCCACGCCGACGGCCACGAGATTCCGGTCGAGCTCATGCTCAGCCGCATCGACGACGAGGGCTCCATCGTCTTCATCGGCGTGCTGCGCGACATCACCGAGCGCCACCTCGCCGCGGAGGAGTCGCGCCGCCTCGCCACCGCCGTCCAGACGCTGAACCGCGGCGCCGTCGATGACCTGCAGGCCTTCCAGCGCCTCGTGACCGAGGTGGTCGCGCGGGCCCTCGACGTGACGCGCGTGAGCCTCTGGCAGTCCGTCGGCGAGGCGCTCGTCTGCCGTGACCTCTACGAGCAGAGCAGGGTCGCGCACTCCGACGGCCTGCGCCTCGCCGCGCACGACTGCCCCCGCTACTTCGCCGCGCTGCGCGCGGGCGAGGTCATCATCGCCGCCGACGCCCGCACCCACCCGGACACGCGCGACTTCACCGAGGCGTACCTCGCGCCGCTGGGCATCGTGTCGATGCTCGACGCCCCCATCGTCTCGCTCGGCGGATCCGCCGGTGTGCTCTGCGTCGAGTCCACCTCGCCGCGCGGGTGGCGCCGCGCGGAGGTCGACTTCTGCCGCGAGGTCGCGATGCGCGTCGCGCAGGCGCTCGACCTCGCGGCGCGGCGGCAGCTCGCGGCCCGCCACGCGGTGATCCTTGCATCCATCGGCGACGCGGTCATCGCCTGTGACACCGCGAGCCGCGTCACCCTGCTCAACCCCGTGGCCGAGGCGCTCACGGGGTTCACCTCCGCCGAGGCCGTCGGTCGGCCCATCGACGAGGTCTTCCGAATCATCTCGTCGGACACCCGCGAGCCCGCGCCCATCCCCGTGGCCGAAGTGCTCGCCACCGGAAACGTGCACGGCCTCGCCAACCACACGGTGCTCGTCCGGCGCGACGGCGTCGAGACGCCCATCGCCGACAGCGCGGCCCCGATCGTGGAGGAGGGCGTCACCGTCGGCGTGGTGCTCACGTTCCGCGACGTCGGGGAAGAAGAGCGGGCGCGGCGGGAGATCGCGCAGCAACACCGCCAGCTGCGCTCGCTCAACGAGGCCATCCCCGACCTGCTGTTCTCCGTCGAGCGCAGCGGTCGGCTGCGCTTCGTGAAGGACACCGTCCACCCGGACCTCCTGGTCGCGCCCTCGGTGGCCCGCGACCTCTCCATCGACGCCCTGTTCGCCCCTGACCTCGCTATGCAGTTCATGGGCGCCGTCGCGACGGCCATCGACGCGGGCGAGGTGCAGACCGTGGAGTACGCGCTCGACCTGCCGCACGGTCGACAGACCTTCGAGGCCCGCATGGCGCGGATGAGCGACGACGAGGTCACCGTGATGGTGCGCAACGTCACCGCCGACCGTGCGAACACCGAGGCGCTCCGGTCGCAGCGGCAGCAGCTCACGGCGCTCCTGGCGACGACCTCGGCGCTCGTCTACTCGGCTCGGCTGCCGGACTTTTCCATCGATTACATCAGCCCCTCGGCGACACAACTCCTCGGCTTCACGCCCGAGGAGATGACCGCGGCCGGATTCTGGGACTGGGCCATCCACCCGGACGACCGCGATCGCGTGATCGCCGACCTGCCCGCGCTGTTCGAGCACGGACGCCACGTGCACGAGTATCGGCACCGGCACAAGAACGGCGGGTACCGCTGGCTCCGGGACGAGCCGCGCCTGGTCTTCGACGACGCGGGCCACCCGCTGTACGTCGTCGGCGCATCGTTCGACATCACCGCCCGCAAGCGCGACGAGATCCGACTCGAGGTGCTCTACACCGTGCAGCAGGTCGTCTCTACGGTGTCGCGCGCCTTCCTCGCCTCGCCCGACGCCGACGCCGCGATCGTCCTGCGCGACCCGCTCGCCACGCTCGGCCACGCATCCCGCGCCGACCGGGTGTACGTGTGCCTCTGCGACGGCGTCACGTTCGAGCACGCCTTCGAGTGGTGCGCCGAGGGCGCCGCGCCGCAGGATCCCACCGCGCGGCGCGTTCCGCTCGAGGCCACCATGGGGTTTCTCCCGTCGCTGCGCGCGGGCAGACCGCTGATGGACTCGACCGCCGCCGCGACGCCGGACGACCTCGCCGCCTACCGGGCCTTCTGCGCGGCGCGCGGGGCCGAGCGGGGCCTCGCGGTCCCGATGAGGATCGACGGCGCTCTGCGCGGCGTCGTGGGCATCGACAACCCTGCGTTCGACGATCTCGAGCCCGCGGAGTTCGCCCAGCTGCTCCAGCTCTTCGCCGACGCCGTCGCCGCGGGCCTCGGGCGCGCCGAGAACGAGCGCACCCTGCAACGGCTGAACGTCGAGCTCACGCACCGCGGCGAGCGGCAGCGCGAACTGCTCGAGCTGTCCACCGAGCTGGCCTGCATCACCGATCACGCCGCGATGTTCGAGAAGGTGCGCGCGAGCCTGCGGTCGTTCTTTACGATCGAGCGCTTTTCCTTCGGTGAGATGGACCGCGCGACCGGCGCGTATTTCCTCCGGATGATCGACGAGCCGCCCCCGGCCGAAGCCGCGCAGGCGCCCGCAGGCCAGAACACCCCGGGCGGCTTCGGACCGGCGCTGCCCACCGCGAGCCTCGACCTCGCGGGCACCGCGATCGCCGAGGCGATGTCGACGGGGGTGGCCGTGACCACGCGCGACCACGCGCGCACGGCCTTTCGGGACTGGGTCAGCCTCCACGCGCGCCGCGGTTACAACCAGTTCGTCATCATTCCGCTGCGCGACTCGCGCGGCGGCTACGGCACCCTCAACGTCAGCGCCACGCAGGACGCTCCGTTCGAACTCGAGGACATCCGCTGGCTCGCCCAGGTCGGCACCGTGGCCGCGGCCCACCTCGCCGCGCTCGCCGCGCGCAACGCCCTGCGGTCGCTCAACCTCGAGCTCGAAGACCGGGTCGCGGCGCGCACCCGCGAGCTGCAACAGAGCGAGGAGCGCTTCGAGACGCTCTTCCAGTACGCGCCGCAGGCGATGCTGATCGTCGACGGCGCCGGGCTCGTGTCCCAGTCCAACCGCAACGCGCAGGGGCTGTTCGGCTACAGCGAGCCGCAGTTTCTCGGCCTGCCGGTGACCGCGCTCGTCCCCGAAGGACAGCGCGGGCTGCCGCACGGGTTGCTGGAGACGTTTACCGAGGCGGGGAAGATCGGCAAGGTGGCGAGCGACCGGCAGGTGAGCGCGCTGCGCCGCGACCAGAGCCCTTTCACGGTGGAGATCGGGCTGGTGCCGCTGCGGCTCAACGGCGAGCGGGCGGTGCTGGCGGGCGTCACGGACGTGAGCGAGCGGGTCGCGGCGCAGGCCGAGGTGACGCGCTCGCTGCGCGAGAAGGAGACGCTCCTCCAGGAGATTCACCACCGGGTGAAGAACAACCTCCAGATCATCTCGAGCCTGCTGATGCTGCAGGCCGACAAGGTGCCCTCGGACCAGGGGCGCCGGGAGATCGAGGAGAGCGTGCAGCGGGTGCGCTCGATGGCGCTCATCCACCAGCAGCTCTACGGCACCGAGTCGCTCGAGCGCATCGAGCTGGGCACCTACGCGTCCCAGCTGCTCGCGTCGCTGCGCAGCGCGCTCTCCCCGCGGGCGCGCGTCGAGGTGCGCGCCACGCCGGTGGAGGTGTCCGTGGAGACCGCCGTACCCCTCGGGCTGATCCTCAACGAGCTGATCACCAACGCGTTCAAGTACGGCGTCGGGAGCACGGCGTCGTCGCTGCCGGAGCGACGACGTCACACGGGGCCCGACTGCGACGTCCTGCTGGAGATCAGCGCCGAGGGCGACGCGGTACGGCTCGTGGTGAGCGACGCGGGCCCGGGCCTGCCGGCCGGTTTCGATCCCGTCCGCTCGAACACCCTGGGACTCCAACTGGTGCGCACGCTCGCCCGTCAGCTGCGCGGCAAGCTCACGGTGACGAGCGAAGGGGGCACGCAGTTCGCGTTCGTCTGCCCGCTCCGCACGCAGAACTGACGGCGTTGCGCTGCAGGTCTTCGCGGGTCGGGTCGAGCGGGCCTGGCGCGACCCCGTAGGCCGCCCGCTCCGCCCCCGCGACGAAGCGCACGAAATTCGCGCGGGTCACCAGCGCCCGGCCGAGGCAGAAGGCGTCCACCGCCACCGGCCTGGGGGCGGCGCTCGAATTCCCTGCCAGCGCGCGCAGGCGGCGAGGGGCGGTCCGCGGTGGAGGCGCTCGACCGCGCGCTGGTAGCAGGCCGCGTAGCGCACGGCGCAGCCCGCGCTCCCGCATGGGTCCATGGCGGCGATACGGGTCTGGAGGCACTGGCCGCACGAGGTCGCGCAGGCGAGCACGCAGGCCTCGCCCTGGCACACCGCGCGGCACCGACCGCCGCCGCCACGACCGCAGGCGTCGTAGCCCTCACGCGTCTGGCTGCACGCGCGGCGACAGGGTCAGTCGACGTGGTCGTGGCAAGGGTCGTAGGTGCACGACTGCTGCGCGACGGGGGTGCACGACAGTACGTCGGTCTCCGACTCTTCGCGGTCCTCGGGCGGCGGCGGGTGGGCGGTGCAGCTCGTGACGAGCGCGGCGACGGCGGCGGGGTCGGTCCAGGCCGTGGCCCACGGGCCAGGCGTGGAGGTCGGCGGAGGCCCGTCAGCGGCCGCGCCGGCGTCCGCGCCGGCTCATGGCAGCCGGCGCCGGCACGGTCCGGCGAACGTGCGGTCGGTGCCGGTCTGCACGCACGCGCCGCTCATCGCCGCGGTGGGGACCAGCGGCACCACATCGCACCCCGTGCCGGCGTCCCGCATGCGGACGTCGGCCACGCGCCAGAACGACGACGACGTGTCGAATCCCCCGCGTCCGCCGGTGAAGCCCGCCACCGGCGACGACCCGTACAGGGTGCCTCCCACGACCGCGCCGCCGAAGGTCGCCCGGAGCGAGCCACCACAGTAGATGTTGATCATCGGCTGCACGGGGACGCTGCCGCGCCAGTAGTACGCCGCGACGCGAAACTCGTCGCCGTCGCGGGGGTTGTCGACGTTGACGTTCTCTGGATCGACGTCGCTGTGGGTCGCGTCGTTGAGGCCGTTGTTGTCGAGGTCGAGCCGCGGGTTACGACACGCGCCGCCCTCGGGCGTGCGGCACCCGCCGCCCGCCGTGGCCGCGTAGCCCCAGTTGGGGCGCGACGGCAGGAAGATCGGAGGGATGTCCGCGTCGCGGTTGAAGCAATTGTACGGACCGCAGGTCTCGTCGCGCTCGAAGCCCGGCGGGAAGCCCCAGGTGCCCGTGCCGCGCGGGCTGTGGAGCCAGAGGTCGACGTCGCCGCCGACGACGCCGGTCGTCGCCCGGGGGTTGCCCGTGCGATCCCAGCAGAGCTCGACCCGGAGGCCCGGGGCCCGCACGGAAACAACGAAGGTGCACTCGAAGACCGCGCCGTCCATGGCGGTCACGGTGAGCGTGACGGTGTAGTCACCCGAGAGCGTCGGGTTGAAGTCGAGGGTGTCGGCCTCGCTCACCCGCGGATCGGCAGCCGTCGCGCCGCCGAGGCGGTACGAGACCCGCGACCGCGTGGCGTAGATGAGCTGATCGCACGGGCCGCCCACGACGCGCCATCGCCAGGCGCGCGCCGGCCCAGGAAAGAACGTCGCGCCGCGTAGGGTGTACGGCGCGAACGGTCGTCCGGTCGGCACCCGGGGATCACCGGCCGACGGGCACGTCCCGGCGGGCCGACAGCACAGCCCATCGTCCGCGCAGCCGTCGCAGTTGTTGTCGGCCCCGTCACAGGTCTCGGCGGACGGGGGGATGCCCCCGGCGCACTCGCTCCAGGTGCCGAACTCCCCGAGGCCCACGCACGTCTGGTTGCCGTCGCTGCACGCGCCCAGTCCGCGGCGGCCCGGCGGCCCGAGGAAGCATCGTTGCACGGTGCCCGGGACGCACGGGCAGGTCTCGTCCACCCGCCCGTCGCAGTTGTTGTCCAGGCCGTCACCGCAGGTGTCACGCCCGACGCAGCCGTCGGGCCTGGGGGCGCATGCGCCCCCGGCGTCGCACGTCGGCGCGTCGGGCGCGGCGGGAACGTCGTACCGGCTGATCACGTCGGCCGGCGCGTCGGCGCCGGGTCCGTCGGGCGTCGCGGCGAGGTCCGCGGGGCGGGGCGCGTCCGTCGCCGCGCGCGCGTCGAGAGGGCGACCCGAGTCGGTGGTCGGGCCCGCATCGACCGCCTCCTGGTACTCCAGGGGCGGCCCGCCCGCGTCACAGCCTGCAGACACGAGACCCGATAGCAACAGCCCGCGTAGGTTCCAGCGCATGGTCCCAATTATCATGGAAGCCCGCGCGCCCCACCGACGTTCCCTGGTCGGCGGTGATCCGCTGCGCCATCCGACCCGCGGGCCCGAACCGCCCGATTCGGTGACCACGCTCACGATGCAGACCGTGTGCGCGCGCCGCGGCGCGGGGATCAGGCGCGCGATCAGCCCGCGAGGCGAGGCATCGCGCTACCCTCGCGGGCCATGAGCCTCGACTCGTTTCATCACATCGACCTCATCGTCGAGAGCGGCGATGACCCGCCCCTGGCCCGGCGCTTCATCGCCGTGAACCACCGCGGCTGGCTCCCCGAGGACGAGGCGCTGCTCACCCTCCAGGCGATCATCAAGTTCACGACGTACCTGCGTCGCGCCGCCGATCAGGTCGGGCCGGGGCAGCCCGCGTCGCTCGAGCTCGTGACCGTCGAAGAGCCGCCCGACACGCTGCTGCGCTGGCTGAGCGACCGCGGCATCGAGTGCACCACGATCGTCGGCGACGCGCGCGCCCCCTCCGTGGGACGTCCGTCGGGCTACGCCGACGACGGCCACGGCAGACCCGCGCTGGACCCACTGGTCGAGGCGTCGGCGCGGTGCTGCGCCGAGGAGCACGACCTCCCGTGGCCGCCGACGCCGGCGTCGATGGCCGCGCTCGATGCCGTCATCGACGCCCGCCGCGCCGAGGCGGGCTTCGGACCCGCCGACGAATCACCGGACCTCGAGGACGGCGAACTCCTCGTGCTTGCGGGCTCGTATGCGGGCGAGTGCGCGCGCCTCCGATGGGGCGGGTCGTGGCGGTACGAGCCCCAACAGGGCACGCCCCTCGTGCTCGCAACCGGCGCGGGCGAGGGGGTGAAGGTCAACTTCCACGGGAAGGTCGACAAGTACCTCTGTCATGGTCCGGACGACTCGGTCGCGGCCCTCGTCGCCGCGCTCGCGCAGCACGTCGAGGAGGCCTGAGCCCGCGCTCGCCGCCCGCAACCGGGCCGAGCGCATCACCGCGCGGGGGGCGCGTCGACGAAAGGTTGGGCGCGACGCGATCACTCCGATGCGAAGCGCCTCTCGTTGCATCCAACCGGTGCGGAGAAGAGATGCAGACAATCGACAAAGCGCGCGAGCCTGCGCCGTGCGAGCCGGTCGAGGCGGCGCGCTACGTGGGGCGCCTCGCGACGGAGGCGCGCGAGCACCGCGCGGTGCGACACCCCTACCTCGTGGCGCTGCGCGAGGGCACGCTCCCGGACACGCGCTTCGCCCTCACCGATTTCGCGCGGCACTACAACGGCTACTCGGCGCACTTCCCGAGGTACGTCACCTCGGTGATTTCGCGCCTCGAGCGGGCCGAGCACCGCAATGCCCTCTTGCACAACCTCGTCGAAGAGGGCGGAACCTATCGCGACGACGACCTCGCCGTGCTCGCGCGCGCCGGCGTCGACCGCGCCTGGATCGACGGCGTCGCGCACCCGATGCTCTTTCGCCGCTTCGCCGAGGCCCTGGGGGTCGACCACGGCGCCGCGCCGGAGGCCGACCAGGTCGTGTGCTGGCGCGAGATGCTCCTCGCGGTCTTGAGCACCACCTCTGCGGCCGAGGCCATCGGCGCGCTCGGCCTCGGCACCGAGAACATCGTTCACGCCCTGTACGGCCCCTTCGTGGAGGCCATCGCGCGGCTCGGCGACGTGCATCCCCGCGACGCGGTGTTCTTCGCGCTGCATACGGTCGTCGACGACGACCATCAGGCGACGCTCGCGGCCATCGCCGTCGACCTGGCGGCGACCCCGGAGGGGCGCGCGGGGCTCCGTCGCGGGATGCTCAAGGCGCTCACGCTCCGCGCCGGATTCTGGGACTGGCTGCACGCCCGCGCGCTCGACCCGCAACGCGCCGACGCGCTGCTCTGAGCCCCGCGAGAGGAGACCTCATGGAACCCACGGATACGCCCGCGCTGGACACCCTGGTCCACGTCACGGCCGCCCGCGAGCCCCTCGGGCTCGACGCGCCTGACGGCGCCTTCGTGCGCAGCGCCACCGCCCCCGGGGAGGTGATGTATGCGAACCGCAACGACAAGCTCAACATTCACTTCGGCGTCGAGCGCCTCGCGTTCCCCGACATCCAGGTGATGGACCCTCGGATGCTGCGCATCGCGCCGGGGAGCAACAACGAGTTTCACAAGCACGCACACGAGTCGATCTTCGTGGTGCTCGAAGGCGAGGGCGAGGTGCGCGTCGGCGACCGGTGGAGCCCCGTGAAGACCGGCGACGTCGCCTTTGTGCCCCGTTGGATTCCGCACCAGACGCGCAACACGTCGCGCACGCAGGACCTGGTGATCCTCGCGATCACCGACTTCGGGTTTACGTCGGCAGTGCTCGGCGACTACGACCGCCGCACGCGCCTCGGGGAGCAGGGCGACGACGTCGCCGCGCGGTGACGCCGCAGCGGCGCGCGCCTGGCGCCTGGCGGGTGCGGGGGGAGGAGTTTCGGACGGTTCCGGGATGGCGCAGTCCGTGTTCGTGAAGCGCCCCGACGGCGACGGGCACGAAGGGTGGTGGGTCGATCGCGACTGGATGCGCATCTCTCCGGGTGAGGCCGCATTGGGCGGGCTCGAGCTTGGGATCGTCGGGCACTCGCTGCCCAACTTTTTCTTCGGTGCGTCCTTACGTAGCCGCGGGAGAGCTCGCCGGCTGCGTGGGGGGCGAGGAGGGCCCCGGCGCGGAGTCGGCGGCGCGCATTCGGCGAGACGAAACGGCGCGCCGACCATCCAAGCGCGTGATGAGCAAGAGTGACGCGCCGCCGAGGTCGATCTGGTCGCGCTCGGCGACGTTGGTCAGGCTGGGCGCCAGCGTCGCGCGCCGCGAGGTGGCGGGGCGGCTGGGCGCGACCGCGGGGGGCGACGGCGCCACGCGGGAGGTGCGCGCGGCCCTCGCGCGGGTCAGCACCCAGGTCGAACACGCCAGGGAGCTCGTCGAGGCGCTCGGGCAGCTGAAGGGCGCCGCGATGAAGGCGGGCCAGCTGATGTCGATGGAGCTGCGCGACGTGCTGCCGCCCGAGGTCATCGTGGTGCTGCAGCGGCTGCAAGACTCCGGGGAGAACGTCTCGTTCGCGGAGGTTACGAGCATCCTGCGCGACGAGCTGGGCGCGGCGCTGGCCGAACTCGACGTCGAGCCGACGGCGCTCGCGAGCGCCTCGATCGGCCAGGTGCACCGGGCGCGGTGGACGCCCGCCGAAGGCCCCGCCCGCGACGTCGTGCTCAAGGTGCAGTTTCGGGGCATCGCCGAGACGATCGACTCCGACCTCGCGATTCTCGAGCGCGTCGCGCGGTTGTTTCTCTCGGTTCAGCTCAAGAGCATCGACCTGGCAGCGGTGTTCGCGGAGCTCAACGAGGTGCTCAAGCGCGAGACCGACTACGAAGCCGAGGCCCGCAGCCTCGGCGAGTACCGGGCGTTCGCCGACCGCGTCGTCGGCCTCGCCGTGCCCACGGTCTACGCGGCGATCTCGACGAAGAAGGTGCTCGCGCTGTCCTTCGAAGAGGGGCAGCGCTTCGAAGAGTTTCTCTCGACGCACCGCGACGAGGCCACCCGCAACGCCGTCGCCCACCAGCTCATGGACCTCTATTTCAAAGAGTTCTTCGAGTGGGGCATCGTGCAGACCGACGCCAACTTCGCGAACTTCCTCTTCCGCGACCGCGCCGGCGCGGCGGCGTCTGGTGTCGAGGTCGTGCTGCTCGATTTCGGCGCGACCCGCGGCTACGAGCCGGCGTTCCGGGAGTCCTATCGCGCGCTGCTGCGGGCCTGCTTCGACGACCGGCGGGCCGAGGCCATCGCGATCGCCGAAGCCCTGCAGCTCATCGACCCGCGCGAGGCCGCGCCCTGCAAGGAGGCCCTGGTCGACCTGATTCGCCTCGTACTGCGCGTGTTTCGTCGCGAGTCGCAGCCGGTGGACTTCACCGACCGCGCGCTGGTCGTCGACGCCGCCGAGGCGGTCAAGGGGTTCTACCAATCGCTCAAGCGCTCGCCGCCGCCGGCGCAGCTGTTGTTTCTGCATCGCAAACTCGGCGGCGTGTATTCGATGGGCAAGGCGCTCGGGGCGAAGATCGATCTGACACCCTACTGGCAGCGCCTCGAACGTCCCATCGCCTGACGACCACGCGGTCGCACACCCTCGGAGGTCCACCGTGGCTCGCTACGAGACAACGATTCGCTCATCCCTCTCTCCGGCCGACGCCTTCGCGGCCGTGGCCGACGTCGCCCGCTTCGCCGAGTGGGACCCTGGGGTTCTCCACGGCGTGCAGGTGTCCGGCCGCGGGCCTGCGCTGGGAGCGGTCTATGACCTCACGATCAAGGCTGTTCCGCCGCAGGTGTTTCGCTATCGAACCATCGAGTTCGAGGCGCCTCGGCGCTACCTCATGGTCGCCTCGACGCTCTTCTTCACCTCGATCGATGAGGTGCGCGTCGCGCCGAGCGGCGACGGCAGCGCGACGACCTACCGCGCCGAGCTGAAGCTCAACGGCCCGCTGCGGGTCTTCGACCCCGGGCTGCGCATGGTCTTCGCGCGCATCGGCGACCGCGCCGCCGCCGGGCTCGCCGGCTTTCTCCGCGGAACCATCGTCCACGGCGGCACCCCATGAGCGCCACCGGCTGGCTGGGAGGGGTCGTCGACGCGATGCTCGAGGCGTCGGTCGTGGGCAGCTTCACCCGCGTGGGCGTGCGGGTGCGACGGCGGGTGCTCCCGTGGGAAGACCTCCCCCCCGACTGCCTGCGAGGCAAGGTCGTGGTCCTCACCGGGGGCACCTCGGGCCTCGGGGAATCCGCCGTCGAGTCGCTCGCCAGGCTCGGGGCGCACGTCACGATGGTGGCGCGCAACCCCAGCAAGGCCGACGCGGCCTGCGAGCGGCTGCGCGCGCTCACGGGCAAGCCGGCGATCGACTACGTCGTGGCCGACACCGGCGACCTGCGCGCCGTGCGTCGCGTCGCCGACGAGCTCGGCGCGCGGCACCCGCGCGGGGTCGACGTGCTGATCCACAACGCCGGGTCGCTCGACGACCGCTACGCCGCGTCGGCCGACGGCATCGAGCAGACCCTCGCGAGCCACGTCGTCGGACCGTACCTGCTCACCACGCGGCTGCTGCCCGCCCTCCGCGCCGCCGCGAAGCGAGGCCCGGCGCGCGTTCTCTGGGTGTCCTCGGGCGGCATGTACAGCGAGCCCCTCCGAGTCGACGACCTCGCGATGGGGGCTGCCGACTACGACGGAGTGACGGCCTACGCGCGGGCCAAGCGCGCCCAGGTCACGCTCGCCGAGATGCTCGCGGTGCGCTACGCGCCCGACGACATCCGCGTGCATTGCATGCACCCGGGGTGGGCTGACACTCCAGGGGTCGCGCGCTCGCTCCCGCGCTTTCGACGGGTCATGGGGCCGCTGCTGCGAACCGCCGCCGAGGGAGCCGACACGCTGGTCTGGCTGGCTGCCAGCGACGACGCGCCGCTCGCCGAGAGCGGGCGGTTCTGGCTCGACCGCGTGCCGCGCAGCATCCACCGGTCGGGCGCCAGCGGCCGGTCGGACACGCCGGCCGAGCGCGAGCGGCTCGCGGCGTGGCTCGATCGTGTGACGGCCTGACGCCGCCCCGTCACCCGATGGAGTCGAGGCGTCACTCCTCGCCAGCGAGCGACGTCCGGCGCTCTCGACCAACCACGACCCGGCACCGACGGTGACAGTGGTCCTACGGATGAGATCACTTCAAACTTCAGTGACCGCGCAGCCGTTCTCTGAGCGCCGCTTCGAATTGTCGCCCGGCGTAGAACTCTAGCGCCGCGAGCTTCTTCGCCGGCGTGGAGTTCTCCCAGGCGAGCACTCGCGCCGCCCACGGTGTCTTCTCCGACCGCGCGAAGGGTGCGGCTCCCGACTCGGCTCTCGAAACCATCGTGATCGCAGGCAGTTCGTGTGGGAGCTCCTGACGAACGAGGTGCCCACGAGAGGGGGCCTTCTGGTACTCGGAAAGTGCAAGCCAACCGAAT
>Ga0247843_1000988_pt1 | contig 62702 bp, 62 predicted proteins | sample LaCruzMarch2017__FD_192420 | JGI IMG/M metagenome (GOLD analysis project Ga0247843, IMG submission 192420) | Freshwater microbial communities from meromictic Lake La Cruz, Castile-La Mancha, Spain - LaCruzMarch2017_8m | ecosystem: Environmental > Aquatic > Freshwater > Lake | place: Spain...
GACCCATCGCCTCCACGTCCTCCATGAAGTACTGGGTGATCACCTGGCCGTCGTTGTTGCGCTGCAGGGGCACCAGTTCATCGAGGGGTTCGGCGGCGATCACCACCCCGGCGGCATGGACACCGAACGTCTTGTTGGTGCCCTCGATCCGGCGGGCCAGGTCGACCCAGTGGCGCACCTTCGGGTCGTTCTCGTACTTCTCGCGGAATTCCGGCACCGGCGACTCGGCGCCGATCATCTCAGCGAGCTTGGCGGGCTTGCCCCGGGCCACGGGAATCAGCTTGGCCAGCCGGTCGGCCTCGCCGTAGGGGATGTCGAGCACCCGGGCCACGTCCTTGAGCACCGCCTTGGAGGTCATGCGGTTGAAGGTGATGATCTGGGCCACCTTGTCCTCGCCGTAGCGGCGGGTGACATAGTCGATTACCTCACCGCGGCGCTCGATGCAGAAATCGGTGTCGATGTCAGGCATCGATTGGCGTTCCGGGTTGAGGAAGCGCTCGAACAGCAGGCCGTGCTCCACAGGATCGATGTTGGTGATGCCGAGGGCGTAGGCCACCAGCGAACCGGCGGCCGACCCGCGCCCAGGGCCCACCGGAATGCCCTGCTCCCGGGCGAAGCGGATGTAGTCCCAGACCACCAGGAAGTAGGTGGGGAAGCCCATCTGCTCCATCACCTGGAGCTCGAAGGCCAGCCGCTCGGCGTAGCCGGAATCGATGGCAGCGTCATCTGCCAGGGAGAGGCGGCGGCGCAGCCCCTGGTGGCTCACCTCACTGAGATAACTCACCGGGGTGTGGCCCTCGGGGATCGGGAAGCGGGGCATCTGTTGGCGCCCAAGGATGTCGTAGTCCTCCACCTTCTCGGCCACCATGGCGGTGGTGGCGATGGCGGCGGCGATCACCTCCGGCTCCAGATGGTCGGCGAACAGCTCGGCCATCTCCGCCTCACTCTTGATGTATTCGGTGCCCGTGTAGCGCAGGCGCTTTTCGTCGCTGATCAGCTTGCCGGTGAGCACGCACAGCAGGGCGTCGTGGGCCTCCACGTCGTTGCTGGTGAGGTAATGGGCGTCGTTGGTGGCGAGCAGGGGAATGCCGAGCTCGGCGCTGATCCGCGCCATTTCCACGTTGACGATGCGGTCTTCGAGGCCGCCGTGGTCCTGGATCTCCAGGTAGAAGTCGTCACCGAACACCTCCCGGTACCAGCTGGCCACCTCGCGGGCCACATCGGGGCGCCCCCGCAGGATCGCCTGGGGGATCTCGCCGCCGAGGCAGGCGGTGGCCACCATCAGGCCTTCGCTGTATTGCTGCAGCAAGGATTTATCGATGCAGGCCCGGGCGAAGATCCCCCGGCCGCGCATGCCGCGCAGATGGCTGATGCTGGTGAGCTTGACCAGATTGCGGTAGCCGACGGCGTTGCGGGCCAGCACCACCAGGTGGTAGCGGCGTTCCTTTTTCGGCTGGGGATCCTCGATCGAGCCGTTGATCACGTACATCTCGTTGCCGATGATCGGCTTGATGCCGGCCTTCGTACACAGCTTCAGCAGCTCAATGGCGCCATACATGACGCCGTGATCGGTGAGGGCCAGGGCCGGCATGCCCAGGGCCACCGCTCGCTCCACCATGGCCGGCAGCTGGGAGGCCCCGTCCAGCAGGCTGTAGTCGCTGTGGTTGTGGAGGGGGACGAAGGCCAAAGGCTCTGCGTGGCGGAGCTAAGCCTAGGGGGGAACACCACCAGATCAAGGCCTTTGAGAGCCGAAAGCGCGGCTGGGCACACCAGATATGGGGTCCAGGCCGATGGGTCTAGGTGACCGTGAACTGACTGCTGCTCATCAGCGCCAGCCCCGGGGTGAGCCTGGCGAAGGCCACCGCCGCCACGGCACCGTTGCCATCACTGTCGTAGGAGAGCAGGCCAGTGGCGTTGTTGTAGAGGATGCGCTGGTTGCCGTCGGTGGCGGCCGTGCCGATCTGGAAAGCCGAAGCCGCCAGGGGGCCGGTGCTGGGCAGGGCGGTGAAGATGGCGTTCTCCAGCTCGATCGTGTCCCCCTGGGCGATGGTGAAATCAGTGATCACGTCACGGTTGGTGGTGGTGTTGGGGGCCGCCTGGAAGCGGAAGCGATCGGCGCCGGCGCCACCGGTGAGGGTGTCGTTCCCGGCGCCGCCGATCAGGGTGTCGTTGCCCGCACCGGCGTTGATGACTACGGGTCCGCGGGTGAAGGCGCTGGCGTCGAAGCGGTTGGCGCCGGAGTAGCCGATCAGCTGGGCCTGGTCGATGTCCAGGAGGCTGTCGGTACCCAGGCCGGTGAGTTGGCTGTCGGTGAGGGTGAAGTCGGCATCGCCGGCGGCGCGCACGCGGTCGTTGCCGGTGGCCCGGCCAATGAGAACGTCGTCGCCGCCCCGGCCTTCGTAGATGACGAGGGCGCCGGTGAAGCCGGAGCCTTCCAGGGTGTTGGCGCCGGTGCCGCCGATCAGGTGGGCCTCTTCGATGCCGTCGAAGCTGTCGGTTCCCAGGCCGCTCAACTGGGTGGCGCCCAAGGTGAAATCGGTGTCGCCGCGCCCGACGATGCGGTCGCGCCCGGCCCCACCGCTCAGGAGGTCGTCCCCAGCGCCGCCCTCAAGCTGGTCGTTTCCGTGGCCACCACGCAGGGTGTCGTCGCCGCTCTCGCCGTACAGGAAGACGCTGCCCAGGGTGAAGGCGGAGGCGTCCAGGGTGTTGGCGCTGGCCCCGCCAATCAACGCGGCCTGCTCGATGTGCTGGAGGCTGTCGGTGCCTTGGCCGGTGAGCTGGCTGTCGGTGAGGGTGAAGTCGACATCACCGCGGGCACGCACCCGGTCGAGGCCGCTGGTGCGGCCAATCAGGGTGTCGCTGCCACCGCCGCCTTCCAGGATGGTCAGGGCGCCGGTGAAAGCGGAGACATCCAGGCTGTTGGCACTGGCCCCACCGATCAACTCGGCCTGATCGATGTGCTGGAGGCTGTCGGTGCCCTGGCCGGTGAGCTGGCTGTCGGTGAGGGTGAAGTCGGCATCGCCGCGGGCGCGCACCCGGTCGAGGCCGACGATGCGGCCGATCAGGGTGTCGTCGCCACCGCCGCCTTCGAGGATGGTCTGGTTGCCGGTGAAGGCGGAGACATCCAGGGTGTTGGCGCCTGCCCCCCCGAGGAGGATGGCGGCGTCGATGCGGATCAAGGTGTCGACGCCACGGCCGCTCAACTGGCTGTCGGTGAGGGTGAAGTCGCCGTTGGTTTGGCCGCGCACCCAGTCGTGGGCGACCCCGCCCACAAGGGTGTCGTTGCCACCTCGGCCTTCAAGGACGGTGTGAGTGCCGGTGAAGCCGGCGACATCCAGGCGGTTGTCGCCTTGCCCGCCAATCAGGTAGGCGATGTCCATGCTGGTGAAGCTGTCCGTTCCGTTACCGGTCAACTGGGTGGCGCCCAGGGTGAAGTTGGTGTCGCCGCTTTCGACGATGGCGTCGCTGCCGACCCCGCCCGTGAAGGTGTCGTTGCCGGATCCACCGGTGAAGCGATTGGCATAGAAGCCCCAGGGCCAGTGCCAGGTGCCGGCCTCCCGGGGGCCGATCAGGTGGTCGTCGCCTGCCCCACCGCTAAGGGCAACAGCCCCGCGTGTGAAGGCGCTGGCATCGAGGGTGTTGTTGCCAGATCCGCCGCTGAGGATGGCCCGTTCGATGCTGATGAGGGTATCTGTCCCTAATCCCGTCAGTTGGGTGTCGCTGAGGGTGAAGTTGACATCCCCTTGTTCCTGAAGTTCATCGATGCCATCGCCGCCGCTGAGGGTGTCGTCGCCGGCGCGGCCTCTGAGGGTGTCGTCTCCGGCCGAACCGTTGAGGACATCGTTGCCAGAGGTTCCTGAGAGGACGTCATCCCATGGAGTTCCTACCTGTTCAAAGCTGTCGCTGAGATTGATCCTGATGGCTGCGGTATCGGATAGTCCCCCGCTATCCGTAACTGTGACGGACAGATTGAAGGTCGGCGTGGTCTCGAAGTCGAGGTCATTGCTATCGTTGACTGTAATTTCCCCAGTTGTACTGTCGATGGCAAAAGCTAGATTGCTGTCGCCATCAGGGTTGCTGTTGCCCGCCGTGATGGCGTAGGTGAGCGTGTCTCCTGCGTCAATGTCGGTGGCGGAGACGGTTCCGACTGTCTTGTTGTTGGGACTGTTTTCAGGCAGGGTGAAGGTCGCGTCTTGGGCTTTCGGAGATTCGTTTCCCGGTTCATCCACGTTGGTGAGTTTGATGGTGACGGCTCCGGTAGCGAACAGTCCCCCGCTATCATTACCTTTGACAGTCAGGTTGAAGGTTGGCGTGGTCTCGAAGTCGAGATCGCCGCTGTCGTTGACGGTGATGGCACCGGTGGCAGCGTCGATGGCGAAGGCGGCCTGACTGTCGCTGTCGGGGTCGATATTGCCGCCAATAATGGCGTAGGTCAGGGCTGTGCCAGTCGCCGTGACTGTACCGACAAGGGTTCCCTCTAGGCTATTTTCCGCCACGGTGAAGGTAGCATCTTCCACTTCCGCAGTGGGAGCTGAACCGACCGCGTAGACTTGTTTGGCCCTGACCGCATTGCCTGATATTCCTGGGACAAAATGCACGTCGCCGACGTTATTGAAAATACCATCCAGCCCCACCGAACTATTCTTAACCGCATCGGCAGAGTCCAGCGTATTCCATAGAACTAATTGATTGTTGCCGTCATAGATCTTGAATTCATCAATGGCGACTTCCCCAAGAGGATTGGCGGGGGGTGGATTGCCGGACGTGATCAAATTCAACGTGCCGCCAGTGAGTGGGATAAACGGGCTTATTCGTCCTTCCTGATCCCAACGATTTGAGTTGAGGACTCCGTCCACATAAATTGCGAGTTTCCTGTCGCCGAGTCCAGGAATGCCATCTTCATTCCATTGGTAAACGTAATGGTGCCACTCATCAACGAGTCCAGCTCCCAAGACATCCTCATAGGTCCAATAACCAAAGTCACCTGTACCTGTATGGTTGCCAACTCCGCTTCCAGCACCGCCTACCAGTCCCCCGTCGCCGTTACCATTATTGCCAGCAAACCCCACGCCCCAGCCACTCTGACCATCAGTGAGCGTGAATAAAAAGGGGTCGCGAGCACCCCAATCGATTTCTCCCGAAAAGCCACTTAGTTGAGCCCAAAAATCAATCTTCCCAGCCTCGATCGGTATCACTTCTTTGGGGAAACTCACCGCCGTCAGGGGAAGGGTGACATCAACCGGAACTTCTGCGATATCGCTGAGGTTGACTTTGATGGCGGCGGTATCGAACAGTCCCCCGCTATCGGTAGCTTTGACGGTCAGGTTGAAGGTTGGCGTGGTCTCGAAGTCGAGGTCGCCGCTATCGCTGACGGAAATTTTCCCGGTGGAGTTGTCGATGGCGAAGGCGAGGGTGCTGTCGCCGTCGGGGTCGCTGTTGCCCGCAGTGATGGCGTAGGTCAGGGGTGGGTTGCCGAAGGCGGTCATGGTGCCGACGGCCGTGCCGGCCTGGCTGTTCTCCGGCAGCGCGAAGGTGGCGGGGTCCAGGCTTAATCCGCCCCGGCTCCACAGCACCTGGATGGTGTCGTCGGCGCGGCCCACGACCACGTCAAGCCAACCGTCCCGGTTGAAGTCATCGACCGCTAAAGCCCATGGGGCCGCATCGAGTGCGGTGGACAGCGGTGAAGTAAAATGGCCGCTGCCGTCATTCAGAAGCAGGTCGACCGATTTGGTGGAGGTGGAGGAGACCACGAGGTCGCTGTCACCATCCCGGTCTATGTCCGCCGCGGCGAGATATCCGTCGATACCGCTGACAGCGAAGCTGGCCGTGGACGGGAAGCTGCCGGTACCATCTCCGTAAAGAATGTCCACGCCACTATCCTTGTTGCTGCGCACGGCGATATCTTGGTGACTGTCGCCATTGAAGTCGGAGGTTACAACATATTGATGCTGGGGTGAAAGATAAGTTCCTCCCACTTTGCGTAGGGTGCCGTTCCCATCGGCGTGGTTGAGGAAAACCAGAACACCGTTGTACAAGGCACCCACGACAACATCCGGAGCGCCATCCTCGTTGAAGTCGGCCAGATCAAAATACTGCGGGTTCTGGCCCGCCGGATCGGAGTCGGAGACCGAGAAGCTTCCATTCGCGGCCTGGGTGAGGACGTCCAACGTCCACCCCCCATTGTTGTGACTCACCACGACATCAGGCAGTGCATCGCCGTTGAAGTCAGCGATGCCGGCGAACATCGGGTTGGCCCTTGTGGCCGTGATGATTCCGTTGCCGACCGGCCAGGGGGCGAAGCTGCCGTCGCCGTGACCCCGATAGAGTTGGATCTTGCGCCCTGTGTAGTGACCGCCATAGATGGGAACGACCAGGTCGAGGTTGCCGTCCAGGTCGAGGTCGCCAAGGGCGATGGAGGTGGCACCGATGTTCTGGGAGACGGGCCACCAGGACTCCGAGAGCACCACCTCAGGGGCGAACGACTGGTCGCCGTTGTTGAGGTACACACCAGCGGTACGAAAGCCGTGGGCGGCAGCGATATCGGGGAAACCGTCGTTGTTGAGGTCGCCCGTGACGAGGCGGGTTGTTCTGTTGCCTGGAGAACTGGGATCGGCAGCCATCGGGGTGCCGGGGAGGAACCAGTCGTGCAGCGAAGCGCTCGCGACGAGGGCTTCGCCCAGGGTGGTCATCAAGGCGGGATCCCCATGGTTGGCCTCCTCACCGGTGAGGTTGATCTCACCAGCGAGTGACTGGGGAACGGGGGAGGTGGAGACGATGTTTGTGTATGCCATGAAAAGTTCCCTCGATGGGCCGACTGCAGTGCAGGCAGGCATCTCGCCTCTACGAGAGATGCCTATTCGTAGACTCTGTGACGCTCCAGAACAATGAATGAGTGCTACAAAGTGCTGCTGCCGTGGAGACGATGAATCATCTGTTCATCTCCACTATGGGGCAGATCATCTGGCTCCGTACTCAGTAGTACTTAAATCTTCGTGACGACATCACCTGTTGGAATCCAACGCTAAGGTGGTGATGCTCAATCTTCTGAAACCCCACCAGGAGATGCCAGCCTCGTGCCGCCGCCGCAGAAGCGTTCAGCGCATCTTTTTTGGCGATCTCAGAGGAGCCTCACGCCAGGTCCGTAGCCCTTCAGGGCGCGATCGGTGCTGAGCAGCAGCACCCCTTCTGAACGGGCCTGGGCGACCAGGAGGCGATCCAACGGGTCCTTGTGGTGGGGAGGCAGGAGCGCCGTGGCGACGGCATGGTCGGGGGTGATCGCCAGAAACGCGAAGCCCGCCTGCTGCGCCGCTGTGATCAGGGACTGGGGTGACACCGGCAGCTTGCCCAGCTGATGCTTGATGGCGGCCTCCCAGATCGAGGCGGCACTGACCAGACAGCGGGCCCCACGCAACCGTTCCTCCCATTCCCTGGAGAGGCGGGGGTCCCCACTCAGCCACCAGAGCAGCACGCAGGTGTCGAGCAGGTAGCCCCCTTGAGCCGCCATCAGGGCGATCCCTCAGTGGCGCCAGCGATCAAGACCGCCACCGCGCTCTCCACCTCCGGGGAGAAGGCGGCATCAATGCTGGCTGGCTCCAGATCCAGCGATCCCCGCCCGCCCAGCTGGTGGGCGGGGCTGCCCGGCACCAGCCGCACCAGTGGTTTGCCAGCCCGGGCGATCCATATCTCCTCACCGTCGAGGGCGGCCTGCACCAACTCAGAGAGCTGGGCCTTGGCCGCGTAGATGTTGGCCTGGCGCATGGCCGAATCGCCCGCTTCTTTGCAACACTAACCTGGTCAGACCAGGGTCTCAAGAGCTCTGCGAAGGTATGGATCCCGGGCGCGGCTTTGCTCGCCTCACCCCCCGAAAAGGCGCACACCTTCGAATTGGTGGAAGGCCCCATCGGTGGTGGCCAGCGTCAGGTCGCGCACTGCCGCCTGAGCCGCCAGGATCCGGTCGAACGGATCACGGTGCGGCACATTCCAGCTGCCGGCCAGCAGGCTTTCGCTGCTGAGGATGGGGCACTCGATGGCGCCCAGGCCATCAATCACCCGTTGGAAGTTCTCCACCACCTCACTGGCACCCGGCAGCTTGCCCAGCCGCCACTTGGTGGCAATCTCCCAGGTGGAGGCGGCGCTGATCAGCAGCTGTGTATCTGGGCTTTCCAGCGCCTCACGCAGACCCTGGTTGAGCTTGTGGGGCTCCAGCACGGCCCAGAGGAGCACATGGGTATCGAGCAGCAGCTTCATGCGCCCCAGGCGGCCAGCTCGCTCTCGGGCAGGGCCTCGAAGAAGCTCTCATCGACCGTTCCGGCCAGGAATCCCAACCGGCGGGGCGGTGACGGGCTGAGGGGAACGAGGCGGGCACAGGGTTTGCCATTGCGGGCCAGCACGATCTCCTCGCCGGCGGCCACCCGCAGCAGCAGCGCGGAGAGATGGGTTTTGGCCTCCTGAACGTTCACCATGGCGCCTGAGCTGGGTCGAGGCATCAGACCAGACCAGAATGACCTGGTCATCTTAGCCAGAGAGGCCTGACTTGCTCAGGACCGATCGGCGCCAGCAGGGCGGCGGCCAGTGCCGCAAGCGCTGAGGGAGTCAGGCAACCGTCGCATCGGCCTCAGTCCTGTCGGAATCGTTTCCTGCCTGGCGGAGCAGCAAGACGTGCAGCAGCTCCTCCCAGTGCCGCACCCAGCCGGCTGTATCGAACAGGGGCAGATGGGCGCCCGGATCCAGCAACCGCTGTCGCCGCTCCCGCAACGCCTCGGGGTCGCGGCCCAGTTCGATCGCCCGCGCCACGTAGGCCTCGACGCTGGGGCAGATCAGGTCGTCCATGCCCACGGATGCGCAGAGGCTGGCCCCCATGCGCTACACGAAGGACTCAGCCGGGCAGGTGAGCAGGGGCAGGCCCGCCTGCAGGGCCATGGCGCCGGTGGCGCCGGCGCCGTAGCGGGCGGTGTCGAGGAAGAGATCCGCCAGGCGGCAGAGATCGGCGAACTGGGCGGCGGGGGTCTTGGCCACAAAGATCAATCGGCCGGGCTCCACGCCGCAGGCCCGGGCGCGCTCCCGCAGCCGCCGCTGGCTGGCGGGCTGGGGCACCACCAGCAGCAGCACACTGCCGGGCACCGCCTGCAGCACCGCCATCCAGGCATCGAAGCGCTGAGGATCGAACTTGTCCGGCCGGTTGAAGCAGGCATACACCAGCTGGCCTGGCTCCAGACCGAGGGCGGCGCGGCTGGGGCTGGGGGGCAGGTCCTCCCCCGGATCGGCAGGCAGGGGCGCTGAGCACACGAAGCCATGGGGCAGCCGGTGCACCCGTTCGCTGTAGCCATGCTCGAGTTCGGGGGGGATCAGCCAGGCATCGGCGATCAGGCCATCGATCCAGCTGGCGCCCATGGTTCCCGGGTAGCCCAGGACCAACAGCTGCAATGGGGCAGGCCGCATCGCCAGCACCGCCGGCCGGCTGTGGTGGGTGTGGCCCATCAGGTCGATCAGCACATCGATGCGATCGCTGCGGATCCGCTCGGCGATCTGCCGGTGGCTCCAGCCGAACACCACGGTGAAGTGGTCCACCCCTGCCTGCACCGAAGCGGTGTAGGCGTCGTGGCGATCGGCCAGGCCATAGGCGAACACCTCGAAGCGCTCGCGGTCGTGGTGGGCGAACAGGCCGTGGATCAAGGAGCCCATGGCGTGGTCGCGGAAATCCGCCGAGAGGTAGCCGATGCGGTGCCACGCCCCGGGTGCAGAAGTCGCTGAATCGCGTGGCCAGCTGCCGCTGCAGCTCCAGCGGCAACGGGAAGCACAGCAGCCGCAGTGGCGTCAGCGCCCCCCCATCGGGGTGCTCCCCATGGGCCGCCAGCCGTCGCCGCAGCCGCTGCAGGCGCTCGTCGTAGAGCTCCCAGTCGCAGAGGCCGAGGCGGGCGTACTGGAGGTGCAGCAGCACGTCGGTGGCGGCGGGATCGCGCTGAAGCGCGGCGATGTAGGCCTCGATCGCCGCCTCGGGGTCCCCCAGCGCTTCGCGGGCCTGCCCCAGCTGGAAGATCACCGCCGGCGCCTGGGGCCCCTGGCGCAGCAGGCGCTCGAAGCAGCGCTGGGCCACCTCAAAGCGCGCCTGGGCCATGCGCAGCACGCCCAGGCTGTAGAGCCCGCTGCTGTGACAATGCGCAGAGCCTCCCCGCTGCGGCCCTGGTGGTGGCAGACGTTGGCCAGCTGCGGGTACAGGGCTTCGGCCTCGGCCCAGCGCCGGGAGCGCTCCAGGGCGCGCGCCTCCCCGTACCGCTGCGGCCAGCCGTCGGCGGGGGCCGCTTCGCTCGCACTCAAGGCGGTGGGCCGGAACCTTCGGGGGGATTGAGCTGGCAGGCCAGCTGGCCGTAGTGCTCGGCAGCCTGGCGGTGCAGGCGGGCCAGGGCCCGCACCGGCCGGGACAGCAGCGGATCCAGGGCGCTCGCCTGCTCCAGCGCCGCCTGGGCCAGCCCGGGGCGGCCCTGCTTGAGGTGGCAGAGACCCAGAAAGGCATGGGCGTGGGGGTCGCCGGGGTCGAGTCGCACCGCCTCGCGGAACGCCGCCTCGGCCCGGGCCAGATCCTCGGCCTGGAGCGCGTCCACACCGGCGGCCCGCTGCTGGTCAGCCGGGCTGTCCAGATCAAGATGGTGGAGATGCTCCCCCACACGGCGCAGCCCGGGCAGGGAGTCCAGCCGCCGTGCGCCGGCCCGGCGCACCGGCTCCGGCACAGGCCCGATCGCTGGCTTCACGGCGGCCTGCACCCGCTGGTAGAAGGCGAAGCGCTCGCCGATGTGAGCGTCGAGCCGGCGCTCGCGGGCCACCTGCCCGTAGGCGTTGGCGGCCACCTCCCGGCGCAGGGCTGGGGAGTCCAGGACCCGATCGAGCACCGAGAGCATCTGCGCCGGATCGGCGAACAGGAAACCGGTGACGCCATCCACCACGTCGGCATAGGGATCGAGGCGCTGCAGCACCGGCACCACCCCGTGGGCGGCGTACTCCAGGAACTTCACGTCGGAGCGGCAGCGGTTGTAGTCGGTGGGCAGCAGCGGCGCCATACCGATGTCGAGACCCTGCAGCCATTGCAGGTACTGGGCCAGGGAGCCGGCGCGCCGAAAACGGAACCGCTCGGCGGGGGCCGCCTCGAACAGGCCGGCCAGGGCCGGGTCGCCCATGATCTCCAGCCGCACCCCGGGGTTGGCCTGCAGCCAGCCGCAGAGCGCCGGCGCCACGCTGGCCAGGTCCTGGAGATGGCCGATCGAACCACCCCAGCCCACCACCACGGGCACGGCCTCGCCAGCCGCCGCGACTCGACCGCCCTGGCGCGGCGGGGGCAGCGACGCCAGCTGGTTGGGAAACACCGCCAGCTGCGGCGCCAGTGGAGCCAGCCTCTGGGCCAGCGGCGTCGAGGTCACCTGGGTGGCCTCACAGCGTTGCACCAGTTCCCGGAACAGGCGCAGGCCACGCCGATCCGACCAGGAGCGGTGGGCGGGATTCCACGCCTGCACACCCGGCAGGTAGTCGTTCACCTCACAGAAGGTGGCCTTGCCCAGCAGGCGCCGCTGGTGGATCAGCCGCAGGGCCTCCACATCCATGATCATCGAGAGGACGAGCACATCGGCCGCCAGTGCCGCCGCATCCCGGTGGCGGGCCAGGGGATGCACCTCCACCACCTCCACACCGCCCAGGCGGGCGAGCGCCGCCGCCGGCTCATGCTGCCGGTAGACGTTGTCGCCGATGGCGCCGAAGCTGCCCACCAGAACGATGTGGATGGGTGACCCCCCTGCCGGTACGGACATCAGGCCGTCAGCCCACCCGAATCGATCAACCGGATCGACGGTGCGGGCGTCACGGCAGGGATCTTCGGGGCCACCAGCATCCCAAGGCTCACCAGCCTGCGCTGGCCATTAAGGGGGCTGGCACCGGCGCTGGGCATCCGCATCGCCAGGGAAGCGCCCAGCCGGCACCCGGGAGTCGCTCGGGCCTCGGCCCATTGACGGCCTGGTTACCTGGCAGCCTGGAGGTTGGGGCAGGGCGTGGCCCAGAGGGTCTGGAGCTTCGTGGCCTGATCGGCGTCGCCCTTGGCATTGAGCTGGTTCACCGTCAGCTGAATCCGCGCGCAGTCGACCTGCTTCTCGAGCTTGGTGCGCTGGGTGCGTAGCTCCTGAAGCTCCTGCTCCGCCTGCTGGCGCCTGGCCTGCTGCTGGCCATCGGCCGCCTGGAGCCGGCTCGCGCCGGCGTCCATCTCCCTGAGCTGCAGCTGCAGGGCGGCCTCCCGCTGGGAGGCGGATTCCAGTTCGTTCCTGAGGGCCAGTTCGCCCTGGACCCGCTCCATCACCTGGCGGTTCGCCTGATCCTGGGCGGCCTGGGCCGCCTGGGCTTCGGCCTGAAGCCGTTGCTGGTGCTGGTTGTTGAGGATGGCGAAACCGGCCACCACCACCACAGCGGTGGAAGCCAAGGCGAGCCAAGTCCTGTTCTGGCGACGTGGGATGTTTTCCATACGTCTCTCTAGTCAGGCTGGAGACGTTGGCAGGGCGGTGCGGCGGATCGGTGGCGCATGTACCGCGACGCCTCACCATGGCGCTTGTCGCCGGATCCATCAGCCTCTCTCGATCGGTTTGGAGACGTGCTGGTGAGCCACCTTCCACTGCCCATCACGCTTGCGCAGACCGAACGTGATGCGCACCGTATCGCTGAACGTCCGCCCGTCCGGGAGGGTCCCCCCGCACTGGAGCAGGCCAAAGGCATAGCCCACATCAGCTCCCGCCTCGACCACGAGATCCTGCAGCGCGAACAGCACGGGGCCCCGGGCGTCCGGCTTCCAGGACTCCCAGCTGTCCCGGTACTGCGCCGCCGAGGTGTACCGCAGCGGCGACAGGACATCGAAGATCACCAGATCGTCCTGATGGTGGGCGAGAACCTCGTCCTGGCGGCCATCCCGGGTGGCCTCGGCCCACCGATCCAGCACGGTTCGGATCGCCGCCTCGTCCGCGTTCATGGCCGGCGTCTCCGGAGGATGGGGATTCTGGGTGCTGCTCAGCCCACAAGCGCCGCCGCGGGCCGGGAGTCCATCACCGCCGCCGCCCGTTCGTACTGGTGGGCCACCTGCAGCAGCTTCGCCTCCTCGAGCACCCCGGTGATCAGCTGCAGCCCGATCGGCAGGCCCTGGGCGTCGAAGCCGCAGGGAACGCTGATGGCCGGCAGGCCGGCCAGGTTGGCGGGGATGGTGAGCAGGTCGGCCAGGTACATGGCCAGGGGGTCGCCGGCGTGGGCGCCGCTGGGGAAGGCGGTGGTGGGCGAGGTGGGGGTCAGGAGCACGTCGACGCTCTCGAAGGCGCGGTCGAAATCGCGGCGGATGAGGGTGCGCACCTGCTGGGCCTTGCGGTAGTAGGCGTCCACATAGCCCGCGGAGAGGGCATAGGTGCCGATCAGGATGCGGCGCTGCACCTCCTCGCCGAAACCGCTGGCCCGGCTGCGGGCGGTCATCGCCGCCAGGCCGTCGCTGCCGGCTTCGGTGGCCGGCGCCCGGAAGCCGTACTTGACGCCGTCGTAGCGCGCCAGGTTGGCGGAGGCCTCCGAGGGGGCGATCACGTAGTACGTGGCAATGCCGTCGTTGAAGCGGGGGCAGCTCACATCCACCAGCTCACAGCCGAGGGCCTCCAGCTGGGCGGCGGCCGCCAGGACCGAGGCCTTCACCTCGGGATCGAGTCCGTCCTGGTCGAAGCATTCCCGGATCAGCCCGACCCGGAGGCCCTTGATGGGTGTGTCCAGGTCGGCGGAGTAATCGGGCACCGGCGCCCGCAGGCAGGTGGCATCGCGGGGGTCCTCCCCGGCGATCACCTGCAGCAGCTCGGCGGCATCGGCCACGCTGCTGCTGAACGGGCCCACCTGGTCGAGAGAAGAGGCGAAGGCCACCAGCCCCCAGCGGCTCACGCGGCCGTAGGTGGGCTTGAGACCCACCACACCGCAGAAGCTGGCGGGCTGGCGGATCGAGCCGCCGGTGTCGGAGCCCAGGGCGCCGATGCACTCGCCGGCGGCCACGGCCGCCGCGCTGCCACCGGAACTGCCCCCGGGCACCCGGTCCGGATTCCAGGGGTTGCGGCTGGCACCGAACGCCGAGGTCTCGGTGGAGCTGCCCATGGCGAACTCGTCGAGGTTGGTCTTGCCCAGCAGGACGGCACCGGCCTGCCAGAGCCGTTCGGTCACCGTGGATTCGTAGGGGGGAATGAAGTTCTCCAGCATGCGGCTGGAGCAGGTCGTGCGGATGCCCTTGGTGCAGAGGTTGTCCTTGATGGCCAGGGGGATGCCGGCCAGGGGGGGTAGGGTCTCACCGGCCGCCCGAGCCGCGTCGATACGGTCGGCATCGGCCCGCGCCCGCTCGCTGGTCACCTCCAGGAAGGCATGCAGCGTGGGATCCACCGCCGTGATGCGCGCCAGGTGGCGATCCGTGAGCTCCCGGGCCGACACCTCGCCCCGCTGAAGCTGCTCCCGCCATTCGGCGATGCCCATCCAACCGCTAGCCAGCTGCGTTGGACGCTATCAGTCGGCCAGAATCAGTCGGCCAGATCTGGGGATTCGGTGAACGGCTCGCGGCGGCCGGTGCGCAGGCACTGGTGCTCCAGCGACGCCGGTGACTCCGCCCGCAGGTCGTCGAGAAAGGCGGGCAGCGCCTGCTCCAGCGTCCGCCGCCGCACGAAGGGCCCGAACCAGTACACCGCGTCGGGGGAGCGGGTCTCCACCCGCGCCCACCAGGCCAGGCCCAACCCATTGGCGATGCCGCGCATGGGCCAGAGCAGTGGGTTCATGGAGAAGAGGATGGGAGGTGGCCATTCTGGGGGGCGGTCGGTGCCACCCCCCCTGCGGGGTTCAGAGGCGAATGTCGCCCTCGAAGCCCGCAACCGACGCGGCCGGGTAGGGCAGCGTCTCCAGGGGGGCCTCAGACGGGGAGTCCTGGGGGGCCGCCTCCGGCAGACCGTTGGCAGCCGGCTCGAGAGGCCCTTCCAGTTCGCCATCCACGGGCGGTTCTGGTTCGCTCTCGCCAGGCGCTTCCTGGTGCTGCCAGGCGACTGGCTCGGTCGGTGTTTCGAAGGCAGCGGCCTCAGGCTCCACCTGGGTCAGAAGCTCGGGCTCCACCTGGGCCGGCAGCTCGCTCTCGCTCGGCAGCTCGGGATCGGGCGGCGCCGGCATCGAGGGGCGCACGATCCTGGGGGCGGGGGCGGAGCCCGTCAGGCCCCGCATCCAGCCGCGGCGGGCCACTTCATAGAGCAGCAGCGCCGTGGCCACCGAAGCGTTGAGGCTTGGGGTGGCGCCCCGCAGGGGGATGCGCACCAACTGGTCGCAGGACCGGCGCGTCAGCAGCGACAGGCCGTCCCCTTCCGAACCGGTGACCACCACCAGGGGGCCCTCCAGGTCCACCTCCTCCAGGCTGACCGTGCCCTCCTCGGCCAGACCCACCACCCGGTAGCCCTCTTGCTTGAGGGCGTCGAGGGAACGGTTGAGGTTGACCACCCGGGCCACCGGCAGGTGCTCCAGGGCGCCGGCGGCCACCTTGGCCACTGAGCCGGTGAGGCCGGCGTTGCGGCGCTGGGGCAGCACCATGCCGTGGGCGCCGAGGGCCTCGGCACTGCGGACGATGGCGCCGAGGTTGTGGGGATCGGTAAGGCCATCCACCGCGATCAGCAGGGGGGCCTCACCGATGCTGCGGCAGCCTTCGATCAGGCTGGTCAGGTCGAGGGTCTCGGCGGCGGCGGGCTGCAACACGATGCCCTGGTGCACGGCGCCACCGGTGAGCTGGCCCAGGCGCGCCCAGGTCACCTCCTCCACCAGCACGCCGGAGGCCTTCGCCTCCCGCAGCAGCTGCAGGAAGCGCGGGTTGAAGCGCATCTCGGGGGTGCACCAGACGCGGTGGATCGGCCGGCCGCTCTCCAGGGTGGCCTGGGTGGTGTGGCGGCCCCAGATCAGGTCGGTGGGAGCGGCGGCGGCGAAGGCCTCCGCGGCGCCGCGGAAATCGACATCGGAGCCGTCGGACTCCGGCCGCTCCGGTCCGCTGCGGCCCTGGAAGGTCCGCGGGGCGCGGTCCGCGTCCCGGAACAGGGCCGGGCCGCGGCGGGCCGGCCCGCCGGTCCGCGACGGGATGGGACGGCCGGTGGTCGGGCGTCCGGCTCCACCCCGGCCCGGAACGGGTCGGCCGAAGGAGGGGCGGGCGGGGATGAAGCGGTCACCAGCGCGACGCTCGCGGGTCGGCCGTCCGGCGCCGCCGCGGGAGTCATCGGGGCGATCGGCGCCGGGGCGACCTTCGTAGGGGCGGCGGCCGTAGGGGCTGCCGGCCGAACGGTCGGAGCCACCGGGCCGCTCACCGCCACGCTCCCGCTCGAAAGGAGGCTTGTCACGGCCGAAGGCCTCCCCGGGGCGCCGGGGGCGGGCGGAGCCGGAACCGCGGCTGATGGGGCGGCCACCGGCACCGGAGCCGAGGCGGCGGGGGGTGCGGTCAGCACCGGAATCAGGGCGACGGTCAGGACGTCGGTCGGGGCGGCGATCGCCGCGGCGGTCAGGGGAGGGACTCATGGGCTGGCGGAGGGGGGACAGGGTTCGGTCTTCTCGAGATGGTCCAGCAGCTCAGCCAGCCGTCTGGGGTCCTGCAGAAAAAGCCATCCCAGCATCGTCTCAAATCCCGTGGCCTGCCCATAGGCCCGGGGGGCGCCGCGGCGGGGACCGCGTCCCGCCTGGTTGCGGCCGCGCAGCACGACTCGGCGCTCCGCCTCGCTCAGCAGGGGATCCAGACGCCGAAGGGCCTCCGCCTGGGCTTCGGCCTGGACCTCCGCCACCACAGCCAGGTGGAGGTCGGCCGCCCGGGCCGGTTGCCGGCAGTGCCGCAGCCGCTGGTGCAGTTCCCAGACCGCATCCCCCAACCAGGCCAGCTGGGCCGTGGCCAGGGGCGTGGCGGGAACCTGGCTGGGTACGGAGGCCACCCAGTGGCCGGGCCCCTCAGGCGGGGGCGAGGCTGCCAAGGGCGGACTCCAGATCGGGTTGCAGGTGCAGGAACGCCTCCAGGCGCACCAGCTTGACGGTCTGGACGACGCGGGCGTTGCCGACCACGAGGAACTGGCGGGAGGTCTCGTTGAACAGCTTGGCCAGCTGCACCAGGGCACCGAGTCCGGAGGAGTCGATGAAATCGATGCGGCTGAGGTCGATGACGACAGGGAGGGTCTCGCCCTTGTGCCGGTCGCTGATGAACTCGGTGAACTGCTTGTCGGAATAGGCGTCCAGTTGCCCCGTGAAACTGAACAGCAGGCACGCTTCCCGCCGTTCGCTGCCCCCTCTCAGGGAGACGGTCAGTCGCTGCAGGTCGGTGATGGCCCCAGTCCTCAAGGTGTTGAACGCGCCGAACTGTAGAGACCCCTATCCCGAATGCGGGAACCGCAACGAAACGTGCCGATTCAGCGCCGTTCCGCCATCAGCGCCGTGAACCGGGCGAAGTGGTGGTCGGCATCGTGGGGGCCTGGGCTGGCCTCCGGGTGGTACTGGACGCCGAACACCGGCTGGTGGCGCAGCGCCAGGGCGGCCACGGTGCGGTCATTGAGGTTGTGGTGGGTGATCCACACCCGCTCGGGAGGCAGGGAGGCCGCATCGAGGGCGAACCCATGGTTCTGGCTCGTGATCTCCACCGAACCGGGGGAGCCGCAGGGGTGGTTGAGGCCGCGGTGGCCGTACCCAAGCTTGAAGCTGCGGCCCCCCAGGGCCAGACCGAGGATCTGGTGGCCGAGGCAGATGCCAAAGACCGGCAGCTGCGGTTGCTGCAAAAGGTCGCGGGCCAGGGCGATGCCTTCGTGCACCGCGGCCGGGTCGCCGGGGCCGTTGGAGAGGAACACCCCCTCCGGCTCCATGGCCAGCACCTGCTCCAGGCTGGCATCGGCCGGCAGCACCGTGACCGCGCAGCCGTGGGCCACAAGGCGCTCGAGGATGGCCCGCTTGATGCCGAAATCGATCGCCACCACCCGGTAGGGGCGCTCTGGACGGGGCTGGAGCCTGGTGTCGAAGGGGGCCGCGCAGGGGCGGCTCCAGGTGTAGGGCTCCCTGGTGCTGACCCGGGCCGCCAGGTTGAGGCCATCCATGGCCGGGGTGGCCAGCACCTGTTGCAGCAGGGTGGCCGGGTCGGTGCCGTCGCTGGCGATGGCGCCGTTGATGGCGCCGCCCTCGCGCAGATGGCGCACCAGGGCCCGGGTGTCGACGCCCCGGATGCCAACCACGCCCTGGCGGATCAGCCAGTGGTCGAGGGTCTCCTCGCAGCGCCAGTTGCTGGGTCGGGGGGCGAGCTGGCGGACGATGCAGCCGCGGGCATGGGCCTGGTCGGCCTCCAGATCTTCACCGTTGACGCCGGTGTTGCCGAGCTCGGGATAGGTGAAGGTGATCAGCTGGCCGGCGTAGCTCGGATCGGTGAGCACCTCCTGGTAGCCGGTCATGCCGGTGTTGAAGACCACCTCGCCACAGACACGGCCACGGGCCCCGCAGGCCAGGCCCCGCAGCACGGTGCCATCGGCCAGGACGAGCACGGCCGGAGCGTCGTCTGGAGCGGTGCTGGCCAGGGCAGGGGCCTCCTGTGGGGTGTCCAGGGTGGCGGCGGCGGGAACCCTGATCATCCTTCAGACCCCGAAAGCGCGGCTCGCAGCGCTTCCAGCCTGGCCCAGGCGCTGCCGTCAGCCAGGGCCTGGCGAGCCCGGGCCAGGGCCGCGGCGATGGACGGCTCCAGCCCCGCCGCCTTGAGCACCAGGGCAGCGTTGAGGGCCACCACATCCGCCTGGGCCTGGGTGCCCCGTCCCTGCAGGACCGCCTCCAGAATCAGACGGTTGGCCGCCACATCCCCGCCCCTGAGCGCCTCCAGACCGGCTGGCGCCAGCCCCAGGGCCTCAGGATCAAGCCAGTCGCTGCGCACCTCGCCGTCCTCGAGGAGACGCAGCTCACTGGGACCCGAGAGGGTGGCCTCATCCAGGCCGCCATGGCCATGGACGACGATGGCGCGACGCTGGCCGAGGCGGCGCAGGGCGTCGGCCATCGGATCGAGCAGGTCGGGCCGGGCCACACCCAGCACCTGGGCCTCGGGGGTGAGGGGATTGACGAGCGGTCCGAGCAGGTTGAAGACGGTGCGTACGCCGAGGGTGCGGCGCAGGGGGGCCATCCCCACCAGGGCGGGGTGCCAGCCCGGGGCGAACAGGAAGGTCACGCCGGTGCGCGGCAGGGCCTCCACCACCGTCGCCAGCGGGGCCCCCAGTTGCAGGCCCAGGGCCTCGAGCACGTCGGCCGATCCGACCCGGCCGCTGGCACTGCGGTTGCCGTGCTTGGCCACATGGGCCCCGCAGGCGGCCGCCGTGAAGGCCACGGCCGTGGAGATGTTGAAGCTGTCGGCACCGGCACCGCCGGTGCCACAGGTGTCGATCAACTCCAGCGCTGGCCGTTCCCCCGGCAGGGGGCAGGCCTCCCGCAGGACGGCGGCCATCGCCGCCAGCTCCTCGCCGCTGGTGCCCTTGGCCCGCAGGGCCGCCAGCAGGGCACCGGTCAGCACGGGATCGATGGCGCCGGCCAGCCAGCCCCGCATCAGAGCGTCGGCCTGGTGGGCCTGGAGGTCCTGGCCGCACAGAAGCTGCTCCAACAGCTGGGGCCAGGCGGGGGAGGCAGACATCACCGAAAGCTGAACCGTCAGCGGCAACCTAAGGGAATGGGCTGATCACCACCACGGACCGCGACCCCCCGCAAGGCAAAAAAATAGCCCGGGTGCAGAGCACGCCGGGCCGGGTGATGGGGACAGTCCCACTATCGCCCGAGGAAGCCCATTCTGACCAACAGCCCGAAAACCGGCAGCCCGGCTCAGGCGGCGTCGTCGGAGGCGGTATCAAACCCGGACCCCACCGCTTCGGCCACCGGAGCAGGACCCGGTCGGAACCCTGCCGCCCAGATGGCCCTGGTGCGGGAATGCAGCGATTCGCTGTCCAGACCCCAGAGCCGCAGGAGGCGCTCCAGGTCGTCGCGGATGTCGGCGGCCCCAGGAAAACCCGCATAGCGCGTCTGCAGCCTCGCTGCATCAACCAGGTGCTCGTCCTGGGGGCGCTCCACCGCCAGCAGCCGGTCGACCGTCTCCCGGTCGATGGCATGGAGGGGATGGTTCTGGTCGTCCATGGCCGGGCGGCCCATGGGCCCTGAGGAGCGATGCCTAGGTTAGGAGGCCCCCATGCCCCGTCCGTCCTGCATGAGCGCCCTGCGGCTGGATCTGATCGGGCGCTACCTCCGTCCCCACAGGCGAACGGTGCTGGTGGGGGCCGGTGCCTTGGTGGTGGTCAACCTGCTGGGGGTGGCGATCCCGCTGGTGGTGCGGCAGACGATCAACGCGCTCAAGCCCGGCTTCGTGCTTGGCGATGTGCTCGGTGTGGCGGGGTTGATCATCGTGCTGGCCACGGTGATGGGGGCCACCCGCCTCTATTCCAGGATTCTGGTGTTCGGAGTCGGCCGGCAGGTGGAAGCCAGCCTGAAGGAGCGTATCTTCGACCACGTGCTCACCCAGGACCCCGGCTGGGTTCAGACCACCGGCAGCGGCGAGGTGATCAGCCGGGCCACCAGTGATGTGGAGAACATCCGGCGGCTGCTGGGCTTCGCCCTGCTCAGCCTGACGAACACGGTGCTGGCCTATGCCCTCACCCTGCCGGCGATGCTGGCGATCGACCCCCTGCTGAGCCTGGCGGCGGTGTCCTTGTACCCCGGCATGCTGATGGTGGTGCGCCTGTTCGGCGGCCGCATGATGAAGCAGCAGCGGCGTCAGCAGGAGGTGCTCGCCAACCTCAGCGATCTGGTCCAGGAGGACCTCAGCGGCATCGGCGCCATCAAGATCTACGGCCAGGAGGCCACCGAGGAGAAGGCCTTCGCCGACCTCAACAAGGTGTATCTGGATGCCCAGCTCTCCCTGGCCCGCACCCGCAGCACCCTCTTCCCCCTGCTCGAGGGGATCGCCTCGTTGAGCCTGCTGCTGCTGCTGGCCCTGGGAAGCGGCCAGCTGGAGAGCGGCCGGCTCAGCATCGGCGATCTGGTGGCCCTGATCCTGTTCGTGGAGCGTCTGGTCTTCCCGACCGCCCTGCTGGGCTTCACGCTCAACACCTTCCAGACCGGCCAGGTGAGCCTGGAGCGGGTCGAAGCCCTGCTCAGCCATCCCCCCGCCATCGTGTCCCCCGCCGATCCGCTGCCCCCCGGTCGCCCGGCCCTCGGCGCCGTCGTGGCCCGTGGCCTCACGGTCCGTTACCCCGGGGCGGAGCGGCCGGCCCTGGAGGACCTCAGCTTCGAAATCCGCCCTGGTGAGCTGGTGGCTGTGGTGGGGCCGGTGGGTTGCGGCAAGACCACCCTGGCCCGGGCCCTGGGCCGGATGGTGGAAGTGCCCGCCGGCCAGCTGTTCCTCGATGGGGTCGACGTCACCCGCCTGCGGCTGGGCGATCTGCGCTGCCAGGTGGCCCTGGTGCCCCAGGAGGGGTACCTGTTCACCGCCAGCCTGGCGGACAACCTGCGCTACGGCGATCCCGAGGCCGGCCTGGAGCGGGTGGAGGAGGCCGCCCGCCAGGCCCGCCTGGAGGGGGACATCAAGGGCTTCTCCGACGGCTACCGCACCCTGGTGGGGGAGCGGGGCATCACCCTGAGCGGCGGCCAGCGCCAGCGCACCGCCCTGGGGCGGGCCCTGCTGGTGGACGCTCCGCTGCTGGTGCTCGATGACGCCCTGGCCAGCGTCGACAACACCACCGCCGCGGGCATCCTGCGATCGGTGCGTGAAGAGCAGCGGCGGACCGTGGTGATGATCAGCCACCAGCTCTCGGCGGCGGCGGCCTGCGACCGGATCCTGGTGCTGGAAGCGGGTCACCTCGTCCAGGAGGGCCACCACAACGACCTGCTGCAGCAGGAGGGCACCTACCGCCGGCTCTGGGACCGGGAAGAGGCCGACCGCCAACTCCAGGCCGCCTGAACCTCCGGGGCCTACGGGCGAAATCCGGCACCAGGTTTCAAACAGATGTTGAGTTGCCCCTCCCAGGGACGATGGCTGGGCTTATCTGGAAAGCCCGTGGTTCCATCACCGCCTGCCACGCCGTTCCCATGGCCCCCACTCCGTCGCCCTTCAGCCAGCCGCTCAACGTTCGCTGCACCCTGACCTTCGGTGACATCTACGGCCAGGTCCTGATCTGGATGGCCGTGATCTTCGTGAGCCTGGCGGCGGGTCTGGCCCTGATGGGGGCGAGCCGGCCCCTGTTCGCCCTGGTGGGGGTGGGCCTGATCCTGGTGCTCTCGCTGCCCTTCTTGCTGTTCGCCTTCATCACAACCCTGCTGAACCACATCGCCCTGGTGCCGCAACAGGACCAACAGGGCGCTTCCTAGGGTTGAACGTCTGATGGCATAACGCCTTGTTCGGCCTCTTCAACAACACCTCGGGCGGCAGCAGCAACCCGGCCCCCGACAAAGTCGGCCCAGTGTCCGCAGGTCTCCACGCCGTTCTCGGAACTCCGGTGGAGGCGCCGCCGTCGGACGGCCAGGCGGAGGCCCAGTTTGGCTGCGGTTGCTTCTGGGGGGCGGAGAAGGGTTTCTGGCGGCTGCCCGGGGTGGTCACCACCGCGGTGGGCTATGCGGGCGGCCAGCTGGCTTCCCCCAGCTACGAGCAGGTCTGCAGCGGCCGCAGCGGCCACGCTGAAGTGGTGCGGGTGGTGTGGGACACGGCCCGCGTCTCCTTCGCCGATCTGCTCAAGCTGTTCTGGGAGTGCCACGACCCCACCCAGGGCAACCGCCAGGGCAATGACCGGGGCAGCCAGTACCGATCCGCCATCTTTGTGGACGACCCCGCGCTGCTGGCCCTCGCCGAGACCAGCCGTCAGGCCTACCAGGCGGCTCTCGATGCCGCCGGGGCTGGACGCATCACCACCGAGATCGGCTCCGGCAGACGCTTTCACTTCGCCGAGCCCTACCACCAGCAGTACCTGGCCAAGCCCGGAAGCCGCCCTTACTGCTCCGCCCAGCCCACGGGAGTACCCCTTGGCCCCTTCCCCGGCGCCACCTACCTCCTTCCCGCCGGCGTGTGGGAAAGCTATGACTGGGCCATCCCCCATTGCGTCCTTCGCGGCGACAATGCGCCGATCGCCCTCGTCTGAACGCTTCTTCCATGGCCGCCCCCCCGCTGCTCGCGCTCGGACTCCTGCCCCTGCTCGCCATGCAGTCCCCCTGGTGGGAGAACTACGACATACGGGAACGCTTCCTCTGCGGTGACCGCCTCTCAGTGGTGCTCGAACGCAACGCCTCCCAGGCCTCACTGATCGCCGGCAGGTCCCGCTCCACCCTGTTCCGGGAGAATTCGGATGCGCCGGGTCTTCGCTATCAGAACGAAAGCCTGCGGGTGATCCTGCGGGGTGATGAACTCACCCTTGAACAGCTCCCCAGTCGCCGCATCTGCGTGCGCAGCGAACAGGTATGAAGCCCCTCTCCGATCGGGTGGTGATCGTGGCCCTGATCGTCGCCGTCGGGATCTGTTTTGCCCTGGCCTTCTGGACGGTGCGGCTGCACCCCTCCGGAGAGCCACCGCTGCAATGGCGCCAGGGGCCCAGCGCCATGGCGCCCTTCATGCTCTCGTGAGAGACCCCGTCGAGGACCAGGACCAGCCAAGGCGCCAGCTCCATCCGCTGCCGAAGGGCCTGGTTGAGCTCTACGGCCTGCTGGCGGTGTTGTTCGTGCTGGTGCCGGAATGGATGGCCGGCGGCGCCCTGCAGGGCTTCAGGGAGGGCCGGGAGGGCTCCGAACTGCCCCTGCGGTCGATGGCCTGGCAGCGGTTGCCCGAGCTGCAGCTGGCCACGATGGGGCTGGCGGAACTGCGGTTGATGGCCCGGCGCGAGCGCCTCTTTGGCTACACGGTGATGGGGCGCCAGCGGCTCACGAACCGCCTGATGCGGCGCCTTTCCAAGCGCCGCGGCACCCCCAGGACGCTGTGATAGCTTCATTCCGCCGGGGCGTAGCGCAGCTTGGTAGCGCACCACTTTGGGGTAGTGGGGGTCGTGGGTTCGAATCCCGCCGCTCCGATTCAGCCGGTCCGCCGAACGCTCCACCCATGGGGTCGTCGGTTGTTGTTCGTTTCGTCAGCTGATCCCATCAGCTGATTTTTTTTGGCCGTACAGCGATCCGTACCGCCTGCCGAGGCGTCAGTGCAGCCGGGTAGCGACGTTGAAGCGCACCAGCCAACGGTTGACGCGACGGCGCAGCCGCGGCGGCACCTCCTGCACCAGCTGGAACAGCTCCTGGGAGGCCAGCCGGCGCAGGGCGCGGACGTCGACCCGCCAGAGGGCCTCCGCTTCCCGGATCAGCCGTGCCCAGGTGCGGGCCGTCTGCCAGCGGCGCACCCGGTGCTGGGCGGGTTCAGCGCCTTCACCGGAGCTGGTTGGCAGCCGGGTGACCATGACGGCGGCGCCGGAAGAACACTCCAAGGGTGGGGAGCCCGCAGCGAAGCGCCCCGTATCCCCGGTTCTGCTTCAACCATCGAAACAAAAACGGAAGATTTGGCGGCGACCTCAGGCGCTTCGCGCCAGTCCGTCGCCGGACGCGGGGTCCGGCACCAACTGGACAGGGAAGGCCAGCGCTTCCGCCTCGCGCCGGCTCAAGCGGCGGCTCCAGGCCCTTGGCACCGCTTCGTTCCAGCGGAAACCGGCCTCCCTGGCACGGTGACGCTCGGCATAGGAAAGGTCGGCCCGGTAGAGGCTGCGGGGCTCCAGGGCGGCCTGCAGCAGGGCCTCCAGGTCGGTGCAGCGCTCGAACACCTGGGCCAGGTAGATGCAGTCGGTCAGGGCCCGGTGGGCCGCCCACACCGGCACCCCGTAGGCCAGGGCCAGATCCCGCACCGAGGGGGTGCTGCGCAGCTGGCGCTCCGCCGGCCAGCGGATGTCCTCCATCGAGCAGATCCAGGGGCGGTCCAGCGCCGGCAATGGCCCCAGGCCGAACCACTGACGGTCGAAGGCGACGTTGTGGGCCACCAGGGCCTCACAGGCTTCCACCATCGACCGGAAGCAGGCCAGGGCGTCCTGCCAGGGCTGCTCCAGGCGTGTCACGGCAGCGGGGATGCCGTTGATGCCCTCGGCGGCGTTACCGGTGCAGGGCATCAGGAACGACACCTGGGTCAGCACCGCCCGGTGGGGCACATGGAAGAGGATCGCCCCCACCTCGATGCACTGGCCCTGGAGGGTGGAGAGCCCGGTGGTCTCCGTGTCCAGGATGAGCAGGGTCTCAGGGACCCGGGGCAGGGCCCGCGCTGGGCGACCGGCGCAGGCGGGCAGCGACAGGGACGTTGGCCGGGAGGGCTCGGCGGGAGCAGGGGCAGGGGTAGGAAGCTTGGCCGGGAGCTGGGCCGCGACCCGGGGGGAGGCTGGCGGTTCCGGGGCGGCGGGCAGCGGCGCGGCCATGCCCAGCAGATCGTTCTGTTGCCAGAGACCGGGTTGCTCCTGCATCGGGCGCCGTCCGCACGCGTCCCCATCGTCGCAACCCGGGCAAGGCCTGGCCGGGTGCGCACTTCCTAGGCTGGGTCGGTTCCGCTGACTCCCGACGTTCCGTGGCTCCTGCCCTCGCCCCCGGCGACACCGCCCCCCTGATCGCCCTCAACGACCAGGACGGCACGGAACGGCGCAGTGACCAGCTGGACGGCAAGGCCCTGGTGCTGTTTTTCTATCCCAAAGACGACACCCCTGGCTGCACCATGGAGGCCTGCGCCTTCCGCGACAGCTACGCCGACCTGCAGGCGCTCGGGGCCGAGGTGTGGGGTGTGAGTGGCGACGATGCCGCCAGCCACCGGCGCTTCGCCAACCGCCACCGGCTGCCCTTCCCGTTGCTGGTCGATGCCGTCAACCGGGTGCGCAAGGCCTTCGGCGTGCCCAGCGTGCTGGGCCTGCTGCCCGGCAGGGTCACCTACGTGATCGACGGCCAGGGGGTGATCCGCCACGTGTTCAACAACCTGCTGGACGGCCCGGCCCACCGGCGCGAGGCCCTCGACGCCCTGCGCGGCCTCCAGGCCTCCTGACCCCGCTCGCGAACCAGCACGGGGGGACCGGACGATGACGGCGTGGCGACAGCAAGGGGAGCTCTGGACGCTCGAGCCCACGGTCCGGCCCCGCGGGCTGATTGAGTTCATCGGCGGCAGCTACCTGGCCGCCACCCCCCAGCTGAGCTACCGGCGCCTTCTTGAGGCCCTGGCCGCCCGGGGCTGGCGGATCCATGCCTGGAGCTACGTGCCGGGCTTCGACCACCAGGCCCAGGCCAATGCCGCCTGGCGTCTGTTCCGCCAGCAACGGGAGCAGCAGGTCGGGCCTGGCGACGCAACCCTGCTGCGGCTCGGCCACAGCCTCGGCTGCAAGCTGCACCTGCTCGCCCCCGACGGCGGCCGCCGCTGCGATGGCCTGGTGGCGCTCAGCTTCAACAACTTCTCGGCCGAGCGATCGATCCCCTTCCTGGCGGAGCTGGGCCAGCAATTCCGCTTCCGCAGTGAGTTCAGCCCCTCCCCGGAGGACACCCTGCTCCAGATCGGCAGCAGCTACCGCCAGCCCCACAACCTGCTGGTGCGCTTCCGCCGCGACACGATCGACCAGAGCAGCCGACTCCTGGCAGTGCTGCAGAGCCGAGCCGGGGATGCCAGCCGGCTCACCGAGCTGCCGGGAGACCATCTGGCCCCGGCGAGCGCAGGTCTGCGCCAGAACCTCCTGGGCAGCTGGGCTGACGATCCCAGCCGCCAGCGGGCCGTGGAGCTGATCGCCGACACGATTGACGGCTGCCTCCCCACCAACAGCGCCTGAACCAGACCGGCAGCCGGATCCCCCCCAGCCAAGCGCCATAGTGGTCGGAGGAATTAGTCATCCGGTTCGTGAGCCGGCCCCAGGAGCGACCAAATGGGCACAGAATCTTGGGTCAAGGTCGGGGCCTCCACCAAGCCAGGATCCGCCGAAGCCCTGACTGAGGCGCTCCGCGCCCTGGAGAGCCCGGCTCCCCCGAAGCTGGTGGTGGCCCTGGTGGCGCCGCACTTCGATCTGGCCACCATTGCGGAAGGCCTGTATGAAGCTCTACCCGGCACCCAGGTGATCGGCTGCACAACATCCGGGGAAATCTCCACGGCTGGTGCGATGGCCAACGCGCTGGTGCTCTGGGCCCTCGGCGGTGACGCGATCCGGGTCACCACCGGATCTGGCCAGGGGGATGACCTGGGTCTGCGCAACGCGGCCACCGAAGCCGCCCAATGCCTGGATCAACTCGAGCGGCGGTCCAACACCGTTCTGATGATGCTTTCCGACGGCCTCTGCGGTGATCAGATGGAGGTCGTGCGTGGCGCCTATGACGTGGCCGCCATCGACGTCCCCTTGGTCGGTGGCTGTGCCGGCGATAACCTGGCGATGAAGCACACGCGGCAGATCCACGGGAGACAGGTACTTACCCAGTCGGTGGTTGCCGCCGCCATCAGCTCTGAGCGCCCCCTGGGCATTGGGGTGAGCCATGGATGGACCGCGGCAAGTGAGCCAATGCTGGTGACCGGTAGCAAGGGCAACATTCTCTCCTCTCTGGAGGACAAGCCAGCTCTAGACGTGTATCTGGATTTCTTCAATCCACCTGAGAACGCCAAAACGGATCAGACCACTTTTGCCGCCTTCGCCGCCACCCATCCGATCGGGATCCGCCGTCGCGACAAAATAGAAATGCGCCACATCACGGGTTTCAACCTTCAGACGCGGGAGCTGATAACGATAGCGGAAGTGCCCCAGGGAGCTCTGGCCTTTCTGGCCGAAGGCGATTTCAACTCCGTGCTGGATGCCGCCGCCCAGTCGGTTCAGTCGGCACTGGCAGCCCTGAACGGGGAAGAAGCGGTCGGACTGTTCCTGTTCGACTGTGTCTCCAGGCGTGCAGTGTTTACCGAAGATCGGGTCCACGAGGAAACCGATCTGATCACTAGCACCTGCGGGAACATCTGCGGAAACATCCCGATGGCGGGCTTCTACACCTATGGAGAAATCTGCAGGACCAAAGGGGCCGGCGGGTTTCACAATCAGACGCTGGTGACCCTGGCGATCGGCTAATGGAGACCTCCTGGTCCCTTCACTTGCTCTCGGAGATCCTCTCGGCGTTTTCAACCGAAGATCCCGACAACCTCCGCAACGTGGTCAACCGGGTGGCGGAATCGGTGGATGCGGAGGTCGCCGCCATCCTCTGCGAGGGCCAGATCAGTTGGTGCATCGGACTGAGCGAAACCGACCAGATCCAACTGCTGGAGCAGGCCAAGCAGCAACCGAGCAACATCCCCATCCGCTCTGGAGACCTGCACGCCTGCTGGGCTCCGCTGGGATCCAGCGACGTGCTGTTTGTCGGCCGCCTGGGCGAACGCTTCGATCTGGAGGAGCGGGCCCTGCTAAGGGCGATGGCCCGCAGTATTGAACTCAGCATGAACATGCTGCGGGCAGTGACGTCTGAACGCCAGGCGCGAAATGATGCCTATCAGCAGGCCACCCATGACGCCCTCACCGGCCTGCCCAACCGGCGGATGGTGCTGGATCACCTCAAGGCAACCATTGACCATTTGGTGGCTGACGAAGCTCTGGTGACGGCCGTGCTGTTCATCGACATCGATCGCTTCAAGTGGATCAATGACGCCCATGGCCATGCCGCGGGGGATCAACTGCTGATCCACATCAGCCGCATCCTCACGGATTCAGTGCGCCATGAAGATTTGGTGGGACGGCTGTCAGGCGATGAATTCATCGTGATCACGCAGCTCGGCGATCGCCACGCAACCAACGAGCTGGCCAGAAGAATCATTGAGACGATCCGCCAGCCCATCAGGGTGTTCGGCTCCGAACTCAGCCATACCGTGTCGATCGGCATCAGCTTCGTCCAACCCGGCGATGATCCCTCCGTCGTGCTGGAAAATGCCGATATGGCGATGTATCGGGCCAAGGCGCTTGGCAGGGGTCGTTACGCGAACTTCCATTCCTCGATGCGAGTGCTGGCGCAACAACGCCTCTCCCTGGAAGAGAACCTCGGCCATGCGGCGGACAATGGCGAAATCAGAACCTACCTCCAACCCCTGTTTCGCCTATCCGATAACACGCTGGCAGGCTTTGAGACACTGATACGCTGGCAGCATCCCCAGCATGGAATTCTGCCCCCGGGTAGCTTTTTGAATCAGGCTGAAGATAGCGGCTTGATTCAAGAGATGGACATGATCGTCTTCGAAACGGGTTGCTCAGCCATAGCCAAGTGGCAGCAGATTCCTGGTCTTGAGCATCTGCGACTTTCCTCCAATCTTTCGGCGCACAGCCTGGCCGACCCCCGTACAAAGGAGCGCATCAAGGCAATCCTGGAAACAACAGGAATCAATTCCTGCAACGTCTACCTGGAAATCACCGAAACGGCCCTGGTGGAAGATATTAAATCTACGGCGAGCAACATCATTGCGTTGCGAAATCTCAATCTCCGCCTGGCGATTGACGATTTCGGCACTGGATATTCTTCCTTGCTTTATCTCAAACGCTTCCCGGTGGCTTTGTTGAAGATCGACCGGTCCTTCGTGGATGGACTGGGCCTGAATCCGGAGGATGATGTGATCGCCACCACCATCATCTCCCTGGCCCGGGCCCTCGAGCTGGAGGTTGTAGCCGAAGGGGTGGAAAACGAGAATCAGCTTGATCTGATCCGCGAGCTGGGAAGCGATTACGGCCAGGGCTATCTGTTTGGGCAACCCATGTCCATCGGCGATACCGAACGCTGCTTCATCTCTCCACGACGGCCGCACCCCGCTGTACACACGACACCCTGACCTAAATCCGCAGGGCATCCAGCACGGAGCGATCCTCGAGGGTGCTGGTGTCACCGCTCACCTCTTGGCCCGCCGCCAGGGAGCGCAGGATGCGGCGCATGATCTTGCCGCTGCGGGTCTTCGGCAGGGAATCGGTGAAGCGGATGATGTCGGGCCGGGCGATCGGGCCGATCTCCTGACCCACATGACGGCGCAGTTCGGCCTCTAGGGCCGCGTCGCCGTCCACCCCCACATCCAGGGTGACGAAGGCCACGATCCCTTCCCCCTTGAGGTCGTCCGGTCGGCCCACCACGGCGGCCTCCGCCACGGCGGGATGGCTCACCAGGGCGGATTCGATCTCCATCGTGCCCAGCCGGTGGCCCGAAACGTTGATGACGTCATCGACCCGGCCCATCACCCAGAAATAACCATCCGCGTCCCGGCGGGCGCCGTCGCCGGCGAAGTAGAGGTAACTGCCATCGGCGGGCCGGATGTGCTCCCAGTAGCTGCGGCGGAAGCGGTCGGGATCGCCGTGCACGGTGCGCATCATGCCGGGCCAGGGCCGCCTGACCGCCAGATAGCCTCCCTCCCCGGTGGGCACGCTGTTGCCCTCCAGGTCGACCACTTCGGCCACGATACCCGGCAGGGGCAGGGTGGCCGAACCGGGCTTGGTGGGAGTGGCCCCGGGCAGGGGGCTGATCATGACCCCGCCGGTCTCGGTCTGCCACCAGGTGTCCACCACGGGGCAACGGTCGCCTCCGATCACATCGCGATACCACATCCAGGCCTCGGGATTGATCGGCTCGCCGACGCTGCCGAGGATCCGCAGGCTGGACATGTCGTAGCGGTCGGGCACCGCGCGGCCGCTCTTCATGAAGGCGCGGATGGCGGTGGGGGCGGTGTAGAAGATCGTCACCCGGTGCTTCTCGATCACCTCCCAGAAGGCCCCGGGCTTGGCGGGCCTCGGTGCCCCCTCGTACATGAGCGTGGTGGCGCCATTGGAGAGGGGGCCGTAGACGATGTAGCTGTGGCCGGTGATCCAGCCCACGTCGGCGGTGCACCAGTGGATGTCGTCCTCACGGATGTCGAAGATCCACTGGAAGGTGAGGTGGGCCCAGAGGTTGTAGCCGGCGGTGGTGTGCACCACACCCTTGGGCTTGCCGGTGGAACCGGAGGTGTAGAGAACGAAGAGGCGGTCCTCGCTGGCCATGGGCTCGGCCGGGCAGTCGGCGCTCTGGCCGTCCACCAGCTCATGCCACCAGAGGTCGCGGCCGGCCTCGAAGGCGGTGGCTTCACCGGTGCGGCGCACCACAAGAACGTGCTCGACGCTGGGGCAGCCCTCGGCCAGGGCCTGATCCACCGCCGGCTTGAGGGAGACGGCCTTGTCCTTGCGGAAGCCGCCGTCGGCGGTGATCACCAGCTTCACCTGCCCATCGATCAGGCGGTCGCGCAGGGCCTCGGCGGAGAAACCGCCGAACACCACCGAGTGGGGGGCGCCGATGCGGGCGCAGGCCAGCATGGCGATGGCCGCCTCCGGCACCATCGGCATGTACAGCGCCACCAAGTCCCCCTTGCCCACACCAAGGGCCTTGAGGGCGTTGGCCCCGCGGCAGACCTCGGCGTGCAGTTCGCGGTAGGTGAAGCGGCGCACGTCGCCCGGTTCCCCTTCCCAGATCAGGGCCGTCTTGTCGGCACGGGGGCCATCCAGGTGGCGATCCAGGCAGTTGTAGGAGAGGTTGGTGGTGCCCCCCTCAAACCAGCGGGCGAAGGGCGGGTTGCTCCAGTCCAGCACCGTCTCGAAGGGCTCGAACCAGTGCAGCTCGCGCCGGGCCGCCTCTCCCCAGAAGCCATCGGGATCGGTCTGGGCCCGCGCCACCAGCTCCTCGTAGGCGGCCATCGAACCAATGCGGGCCGCGGCGGCCAGCGCCGGCGGCGGATCGAACTGCCGCTCTTCCTGGAGCACCGACTCGATGGTGGGGGAGGAGTCCTGGGTCATGGCAAAGCCTGCCGTGCGGGCTGGGGCATGGTGCATTCAACCGCAGACAGGCCACGCTGGAGGGACACGGCCCCATTCCCATGCCCGCCTGGCTGACGATCCTGCTGGTGATGGGCCTGGTGATCGCTGTCCTGACCCCGAGCCGCCAGCAGTTCGCCTGGTTCCTGCGGCTGCGGCGCCCCCGCTGGCTCACCTTCGAGCGCTGGATCCCGCTGATCTGGTCGGTCGTCTACGTCTGCTTCTACGCCTCGGCCCTGATCCGCTGGGGGGCCGGTGGGGTGACGGCGCCCCTGGCCATGGCGGGCTTCCTGGTGCTGCTGGTGCTGGTGCAGAGCTACACGCTGCTGATCTGCCGCACCCGGCGGCTCGCCTGGGGCACGGCGGCGGGCCTGGCCGGCTGGCTCTGGGGCCTGGGCCTGGCCCTGGCGCTGCTGGCCGTGTCACGGTCCGCCAGCCTGCTGCTGCTGCCGTTCCTGCTCTGGAGTCCGATCGGCACCTTCGTGACCTGGCGGATGCAGAAGCTGAACCGCTGAGGCCCCCACGGCCTGAAGCACCGATCGGGCCGATCAGGGCTGCTCATCGCTGCTTGGCAAGATCGCCAGGCGGCGTTAGCCAGGGGACGAACCCACCGGAATGGAGCGGAAGGCCATGGAGGAGCAGCCCATCACGCCCCATGCCGGCCCGACACGGGACGCCGAGGGCAACCTCACCTACGTGGGCGACGACGGTCGCCGCTACGTGGTGGGTCTGCCGCCGGACATCGATGAGGACAACGTCGAGAAGGTGATGACCCTGCTGCGGGGCGGCACCGGGCTGTTCCAGCAGATCGAGGCCCTCTGCCACCACTGGATCGATGAGGTGGGCGGCAGCGAACTCGATGAGCGGGCCGCCCTGGTGCTGCTGCTCACCACCCTGGAAACCGCCCTGGAGGACCGTTACCCCGAGACCGATCCGTCCTGATGCAGGCTGGGGGCATGCCCCAGCGACCCGCCGCCTGCCTGTTCGATCTCGACGGTCTGCTGCTGGACACCGAACCCGCCCATGCCAGGGCCTGGCAGGAGGCCTCCACCCGCTTCGGCCGCCCCCTCGCTGGGGCCGAACTGCTGAGCCTGCGGGGCCGGCGGCGCCTCGACTGCGCCAGCCAGGTGCAGCAGTGGATCATTGCCGCCGGAGGGGCGCCGCTCAGCGTCCAGGAGTTGCTGGCCGTACGCCAGCCGATCGCCGAGGCCCTGCTGGCCACAGCCCCGGCCATGCCCGGGGCCGAGGTCCTGGTGCGCCGTTGCGTGGCCCTGGGGATCCCCATGGCCCTGGCCACCAGCAGCGCACAGCAGGCGGTGGCGGTGAAGGTGGCGCCCCACCCCTGGCTGACCCTGATCCGCGAACGGGTCCATGGCGATGATCCGGACCTGGGCGGCGGCAAACCCGCTCCGGATCCCTTCCTGCTCGCGGCCAGGCGCCTCGGGGTGGCACCAACGGCGTGCTGGGCATTCGAAGATTCCAGCGCCGGCGTGGCCGCCGCCCTGGGCGCCGGCTGCCGGGTGCATGTGCTGCTGCCTCCGGGGGTGGGCTGCCAGGCCTACCCCGAAGGGGTGATCTGCCTCAACTCGCTGGAGGAGGTGGAGCTGGATTAGTAGAGGCGGCTGAGGACAAACTCGGGCAGGGCACGCAGGGCGCTGCGGGGCTCCGAGGGGGGCAACCACTCGATCGCCTCGTGGGCTTCACGGGCAAAGCCCTCGGCCAGGGCTCGGGCCCGGCCGATGGCCTCGCAGCCGCGCACCATGGCCAGGGCCTGGTCGAGGTCGCCGGCCTCGCAGAATTCCCGCTCGATCAGCCCGGCCAGGGCCGGCCGCTCCTCGAGGGCATAAAGCACCGGGGCGGTGAGGTAGCCCGAGGCCAGGTCACTGGCGGCGGGCTTGCCCAACTGCTGGTCGCTGGCGGTGAAATCGAGGATGTCATCCACCACCTGGAAGGCCAGGCCCAGCTGACGACCGAAGCGGTAGAGGGCGTCGAGGCGAGGTTCGGGCAGACCGGTGAGCACCCCGGCGGCCCGGGCACTGTTGGCGATCAGCGACGCCGTCTTGCAGTAGCTCTTCTCGAGGTAGGTCTCGAAGCTCTGGCCCGTGTCGTAGCGGAACAGCCCCTGGCGCACCTCGCCATCGGCCAGATCCATGATCACGCGGGAGAGCAGTTTCACCACCTCGAGATCGTCGAGGTTGGCGAGGTGCCAGCTGGCCTGGGCGAAGAGGAAATCGCCGGCCAGCACCGCAACGCGATGGTTGAAGCGGCTGTGCACCGTGGCCACGCCCCGGCGGGTGGCCGCCTCGTCCACCACATCGTCGTGAACAAGCGAAGCGGTGTGGATCATCTCGGTGATCTCCGCCAGCCGCCGGTGACGGGGGCTAAGGCCCCCATCGGGGGCAATGGCCCGGGACAGCAGCAGCACGATGCCCGGCCGCAACCGCTTGCCACCCGCCGCGAACAGATGCTCGGCGGCCGCTTGAAGAATCGGATGGCCGGCGCCGATCAGGCTGCGCAGGTCGGCCAGCAGGGCATCGAGGTCGGACTCCACCGGCTGGAGCAACTCTGCAACCGTCGCCACGTCACCTCCACGATGAATGGATCCTAGGGGCCGTGCCTCAATAGGCGCGGGTGGGCGACTGCAGGCTGACGCTGCGCACCGCCGGCCGGCTGCCCAGCCAGGCGGCGGCCGCGGTGGCAAAGGCCTCGGCGGGCCCGGTGACACAGAACCGGGTGCGCTCCAGGGGCGGCCGCACCGACTCCACCGCCTGGTCGACCTCGGGGGAGTCTCCCAGGCTGGCCAGCAGGGGTCCGAGGCGCTGGGCGGCCGCCAGGGCGGGGTCCACCAGCTGCACATCGGGCGGGAGCAGTTCGGCCAGCAGGGCCCGCAGCAGCGGGTAGTGGGTGCAGCCCAGCACGATCGTGTCCACGTTCGCCGCCAGCAACGGGGCCAGGTAGCGGGCGGCGGCAGCCCGCAGCTCAGGAGCCTGGAGATCGCCCGCTTCGATCAGGGGCACGAAGGCGGGGCAGCCCATCTCCAGCACCCTGGCCGAGGGGCGGCAGGCCTGGATCGAGCGCCGGTAGGCACCGCTGGCGGCGGTGGCCGGGGTCGCCAGCACCCCGACGTGGTCGCTGGTGAGTTCGCTGGCCAGGCTGTCGATCAGCCCCACCACCGGCACGCCCGCTTCGCCCACCGCCACGTCGAGGGCCAGGGCGTTGGAGGTGTTGCAGGCCATCACCAGCACCCCCACCCCCTGCAGTCGCAGCCAGTGCACCACCTCCGAGGCGATCGCCCGGATCTCCTCCTTGGAGCGCTGCCCGTAGGGGACTCGGGCCGTGTCCCCCAGATAGAGGCAGGGGGAATGGGGATAGAGGGCATGGACCTGGCGGAGCACCGTCAGGCCGCCGAGGCCACTGTCGAACAGACCGACGAGCAGGCTCACGAGCCCCCCTGGAGAAAGTCGAGGATGCCGGCGGACACCGCCACGGCCATGCGGCGGCGGAAATTGGGATCGGCCAGGCGGGGGGCGTCGAGGCTGCCGGTGACGAAGCCCATCTCAGTGAGCACCGCCGGCATCACCGTGCGGCGGATCACGAAGAAGCGGCCCGGTCGGGCGCCGCGGTCGGGGGTCCCCGGCGAGATCTCCATGATCCGGGACTGGATCGCCTGGGCCAGCCTCAGGGAGCTGCCCGACTGGAAATAGAACGTTTCCACGCCGTTCACATCCGGGCGGGCCATGCTCAGGGCATTGGCATGGATGCTGACAAAGGCGGCGGCGTTGCTGCTGTTGGCCAGCGACACGCGCGGCGGCAAGTCGACGTCCACGTCCGAGGTGCGGGTCATCAGCACCTGCACCCCCCGGGCCTGGAGCAGCTGGGCCACCTGCAGACTCACATCCAGCACGACGTCGGCTTCCCGCAGTCCACCAATCCCGACGGCCCCCGGATCGGGCCCGCCGTGGCCAGGGTCGATCACCACCCGGAAGCGGCCCCGGGGCACCGGCGGCAGGCCGTCGGTGGAGAGCGGCTGGCCCGAGGTGGTCCGGCCGCTGCTGCCGTAGCCGGTGGGGCGCGAAGCGGTCCAGCTGGAGGTCGGTGCGTCGATGTCGCCCTCACCGACATTGCGGGTGAAGCCACTCAGGGGCAGGCCAGTGAGGCTGAGGCGCCAGCGATCCCGCGCCGTGCCCACCAGCCGCAGCTGGCGGGGATCCAGGCGGGTGCCGGGCCTGAACTCGAGCACCAGCCGCGTGGTTCCGGAATCGGGACGGCCGATGCGCACTTCCCGCACCAACCCGCCGACGGGCACCGAACGGCTGCGCAGGGGGGCACCGGGCAGGTCCACCCAGACCCGGGGCCCGGTGACGCCCGAACCCTCCTCGTAGAAGGCCTGCAGCCGCACCCCCGGAGAGGTGCGCAGTTCCAGCACCCCCTCCCGGCTGAGGCGCCAGGCGGAAAGGGCGCTCGCCGCCTGGGCGGGCAGGGCCCCGAGCAGCAGGGGCAGGCTCAGCAACCAGGCGAATCGCGCCGCACGCACTCCCATGAACACTCAGAAAAGGGCCGGATGACGGTGCTGCAGGCTCGGCATCTGGGCACGGACCCTGGCCTCATGGGCCATGTCGACCGGAGCCATCGCCAGTCCCGGCTCCACCCCGGCATCGGCCATCACGGTGCCCCAGGGATCGATCACCAAGGCATGGCCATGGGTCTGACGGCGGCCGTAGTGGAGCCCCGTCTGGGCGGGCGCCAGGACGTAAGCGGTGTTCTCGATCGCCCGGGCCTGGAGCAGCACCTGCCAGTGGTCCTTGCCGGTGTAGGCCGTGAAGGCGGCCGGAATCATCAGCAACTGGGCGCCCGCACCGGCCAGCTGCCGGTAGAGCTCGGGGAAGCGGACGTCGTAACAGATCGACAGGCCGACGCGGCAGAGGCCGGGCACATCGACCACGGGGGGCAGGTCGTGGCCGGGCTGGACCGTGGCCGACTCCCGGTAGGTGATGCCGTCGGGCAGGTCCACATCGAAGAGGTGGATCTTGTCGTAGCGGGCCAGAAGCTGGCCCTCCCGGCCCACCAGCTCGGCGCGGTTGAACGTCTGACCCTCGCCCGCCGGCACCGGGAAGCCGCCCCCCAGCAGGGTCACCTGGTAGCGGCGAGCCATGGTGACCAGGAAGCGGCTGCAGCGCTCCGCCAGAACCGGTGCCAGTTCCAGCCGGCGGGCGTCGTCGCCCATGAAGGCGAAGTTCTCCGGCAGACCGACCAGGTCGGCACCGCGGCGGGCCGCCAGTTCGATCAGCTCCTCAGCCGCTGAAAAGTTGGCCTCCGGATCCGGCGTGCTGGTGAGTTGCAGCGCTGCTGCCAGAAAACTGCTCACCGCTGGACCGCTCCAAGACGGGCGAATCGTAAGGGAGCCGACGAGCGGGGCAAGGCGCGGCTCAACTGGCGCGCAGCACCCCGGGTTCGGCCTGGATCGGCACGATCTCCAGGCTGTCCACGGCGGCGCAGCAGGCGAAATCGGCGTCATGGTTGCCGAGGCCGATCAGGCGCTGGCCGTGGCTGGCGCTGCGCAGGCAGGTCTCGGTGTCATGGCGCCACTGCTGCCAGAGGGCCAGGGCCGCCAGCATCTCGTCGTTGGCACAGCCGACCCCCATGTGGGGCGCCACCGCCAGCTCGATCGCGGCCGAAGCCACGGCTCCCGCCGCCAGGCTGTCCTCGAGGGAGTAGTCCCCCTCCCAGCCGCTGCCCACGATCCACACCCGCAGGGCACGGCGCTCAATCAGCCGCCGGGCCACGGCGGTGCGGTTGGGCAGGCAGGCGGTGACCAGCAGGGGCACAGGCCGGACCCGATCGAGGGAGCGGGTGCCGTTGGTGGTGCTCAGGAAAATGCGCTTGCTTTCCACCCGCTCCGGCGTGACCGCCAAGGGGGAATTGCCCAGGTCGTAGCCCTCCACCCGCTGGCCGCCCCGCTCACCGGCCCGCAGCCGACGGGCGGCCGGCCAGTCGGCGGCGGCGGCTTCAAGGGCGCCGAGGTCGGCGAAGGCCTGGATCGCCTCGGCCCCGTTCTGCAGCGCCCAGGCGATGGTGGTGGTGGCCCGCAGCACATCGATGACCACGGCCGCATCGGGGCCGCCTTCCTCGGGCGGCAGCAGGGGCGGGACCGCTTCGGAGGTGTGGAAGTAGGAGAGCAGCACGGGACACGATCGCTACGGGGGTGCGTCACAGTAGACAGCAGCTCGACGGCGCAGGACGGGGTGGCGGGAGTGGTGGCCGACGGGATTGGGAGCGGCAAGGCGCTCGGACGGCAGCGCAATCTGCGCGATTTCCTGGCGTTGCTGGAGAAGCGCGGCCAGCTGCGGCGAATCGCGGCGCCGGTGGACCCGGATCTGGAACTGGCGGCCATCGCCGATCGGGTGCTGGCCATGGGCGGCCCGGCCCTGTTGTTTGAAAACGTGATCGGCTCCCCCATGCCGGTGGCGGTGAACCTGATGGGCACCGTGGAGCGGGTGCTCTGGAGCATGGGCATGGAACGGCCCGAGGAACTGGAGGCCCTGGGGGAGCGCCTGGCCCTGCTGCAGCAGCCCCGGCCGCCGAAGGGACTCAAGGAGGTGATGACGTTCGGGGGGGTGTTCTGGGACCTGGTGAAGGCCCGGCCCGACCGCGACCTCACCCCCCCCTGCCACCAGCAGGTGCTGCGGGGCGAGGCGGTGAACCTGGAGCAGCTGCCCCTGCTGCGCCCCTGGCCGGGGGATGCGGGCGGGGTGATCACCCTGGGGCTGGTGATCACCAAGGACCCGGACACCGGCGTCCCCAACGTCGGTGTCTACCGGCTGCAGCGCCAGTCGATCAACAGCGCCACCGTGCACTGGCTGAGCGTGCGGGGCGGCGCCCGGCACCTGCGCAAGGCGGCGTCGATGGGCCGCAAGCTCGAGGTGGCGGTGGCCATCGGAGTGCATCCCCTGCTGGTGATGGCGGCGGCCACGCCAATTCCGGTGCAGCTGAGCGAGTGGCTGTTCGCCGGCCTCTACGCCGGCGAGGGCGTGCGGCTGGCCCGCTGCAAGACCCTCGACCTGGAGGTGCCCTCCCACAGCGAGGTGGTGCTGGAGGGCACGATCACCCCCGGTGAGGTTCTCCCCGACGGCCCCTGCGGCGACCACATGGGCTTCTATGGCGGTGAGGAGGACTCTCCCCTGGTGCGCTTCCACTGCGTCACCCAGCGCCGGGAGCCGATCTTCCTGACCACCTTCAGCGGCCGCCCTCCCAAGGAGGAGGCGATGCTGGCGATCGCCCTGAACCGCATCTACACGCCGATCCTGCGCCAGCAGATCCCGGAGATCGTCGATTTCTTCCTGCCGATGGAGGGCCTCAGCTACAAGCTGGCGGTGATCGCCATCGACAAGGCCTACCCGGGCCAGGCCAAGCGGGCGGCCATGGCCTTCTGGAGCGCCCTGCCCCAGTTCACCTACACCAAGTTCGTGGTGGTGGTCGACAAGTCGATCGCGATCCGCGACCCGCGCCAGGTGATCTGGGCGATCAGCGCCCAGGTGGATCCGCAGCGCGACCTGTTCGTGCTGGAGGACACCCCCTTCGACTCGCTCGATTTCGCCAGCGAACGGCTGGGACTCGGGGGACGGCTGGCCATCGATGCCACCACCAAGATCGGCCCGGAGAAACGCCACGACTGGGGCCAGGCCCTGGGCCGGGATGCCGCCCTGGAGGCGCGGGTGGATGGCCGCTGGAGCGAACTGGGTCTCGACGATCTGGGCCAGGGCGAGCCGGATCCCGCCCTGTTCGGCTACACCCTGGAGCACGTGTTGGAGCGCCTCGCGGCCCGCCGCTGATGCTGCGCCGCAGCGGCATCTACGCCCTCAAGGCCCTGCTGGAGCTGGCCCTGGATCCGCCGCGCTGGCAATCGGTGAATGCCCTCGCCCAGGCCCAGGACCTGCCCGCCCCGATGCTGGAGCAGCTGATGCTCAAGTTGCGCCGGGCTGCCCTGGTGGAGTCGCGGCGGGGCCGGCAGGGGGGCTACCGGCTGCGGCGCCTGCCCGCCGACCTGCCCCTGGCGGCGATCCTGGCGGCGGTGGCGGCCCCGGCCACCAGCCTGATGGCCGCCACGGAGCCGGACGACGACCCCCAACCCAGCGACCGGGTGACCCGGGTGCTCAACCGACGCCTGCTGCAGGCCCTGGAGCGGGAACTGGACCGCCTCACCCTGGAGGACCTGCTCTTTGATCTGCGCAGTGCCCGGGCGGCCTTCAGCGAATCCGGTGGACTGCTGCTGGGCTGAGGCGGGCCGCACCGATGAACATCACGGCCAGATCCTGGTCGAATTCCACCTGGAAGCCACCGGTGCGCAGGTAGTGGAGCAGGCGACCAACGGTGCGCCGTGGACCGCGGCCGAACAGATCCATCCCCTGCATCGTGATGGCCGTGAAGCCATTGGCCAGCAGCCAACCCTCGAGGGCCTCCGGTGTCACGAAGCGCATCCAGTCGTGAACCCCGGCCGGTATCAACCGCAGCAACGTCTCCAACAGCCAGATCATGGTGAGCCGGGAGCGGAAGGTGCGATTGATGGTGTCGAAGCAGAAGGTTCCTCCGGGGGCCAGAACCCTGGCGACCTCCGCGATCACGGCGTCCGGGCGGTCGACATGCTCCAGCACATCGACGCAGATCACCACATCGAAACCTCCGGCGGCAAAAGGAAGTTGCTCCGCCAGTCCCACCCGGTAATCAATCTCCAGACCCGACACGGCCGCATGGCTCCGGGCCGCTTCGATGCAGGGGCCGGAACGGTCGATGCCGCTCAGGCGGGCGCCGCGGCGCGCCAGGAACTCACAGGTGTAACCGCCGCCGCAGCCGATATCCAGGACGCGAAGATCTCTCCATTGGGGAACAAACTGATCGAAGCAGAGAAAGCGCAGTGGATTCAGTTGACGGAGCGGAAAGATGGTGGCGGTCTCCTCCCACCAACAGGCCGCCTGTTGATCGTAGAATGAAAGATTGTTGCGCAACAAGGTGACGGCACCGTCGGTTTCGATCATTATCCCGACCCTCAATGAAGCCGGTCACCTGGGGCGCACCCTCCACCAGCTGGAGATCCTCGATCCGGCTGCCGACGAGGTGATCGTGGTGGATGGCGGCAGCACCGATGCCACCCTGGCCATGGCCCACGTGCACGGCTGTCGAATGATCCGCTGCCAGCAGGTGGGGCGAGCGGTGCAGATGAACCGGGGGGCGTCTGAGGCCCGCGGCGAGATCCTCTGCTTCGTTCATGCCGACACCCTGGTGCCTTCGGATCTGGTGCAGCTGGTGACCGACACCCTGGCCGACCCGACCACCAGCTGCGGGGGCTTCATTTCACTGATGCGGGGCACCCGAAGCACCCGCTGGGGCGTGAGCCTGCACAACGCCCTCAAGACCCACTACGCGGCCCTGCTGTTCCGGCCCCACCGCTACGTCCTGAAGGGTTTCCGGGTGCTGTTCGGTGACCAGGTGATGTTCTGCCGGCGGCGAGACTTTGAGCGCTGCGGGGGCTTTGACGACACCCTGCCGATCATGGAGGACTCCGATCTCTGCGAGCGGCTGGGCCGGCTGGGCCGCATCCGTCAGATCAACCGGGTGGTGGAATCCTCCGACCGCCGGGTGGCGCGCTGGGGGTCCTGGAAGGCCACCGGGATCTACCTGATGATCGGCCTGCTGTGGGGCCTGGGCGTGCCGGCCCCGCGGCTGAAGCGGTTCTACGGCGAGCTCCGCGACTGAACCTCAGCCATTGAGGGCCCAGTCGTAGGGGAGGTGGCTGATCCCGACGCCAGTCGGCAGCGCCAGTTCCGGGCGGTAGCGGCCCACATAGGCGGGGATCGAGGGCGCCACCGCCAGAAAGTCGCGCCGGTACCACTGGAAGATCCTGCTGACGGACAGGCGGCCCCTGGCCGGATCGAAGCGCAGCTTGTGCGGATCCTGCAGGAAGCGCAGGGCGTCCTCCTCCAGCTGGGCCTCGAGCCGCTCGGCCCGGTAGGCCTCCGGCCGCAGCAGGGGGCAGCCGACGGCGGCGCAGACCAGGGCGAAATGGAGACGGGGGTCGCCGAAGCGAGGCCGAAGGATCCCGTGCTCGATGCGGTTGAGGCTGAGGGACTGGCCCTGCAGGCTGATCACCGGCCGGGAGAAGAAGGCCAGGAACGCCGGCCAGTTGGGCAGCCCCGCGATGGTGGGACGAATCGAGGCCAACGGGAAGCGGGCCAGCACCTGGCGGATCACCAGGGCGTTGTAGAGGTTGATCCACAGGGCCATGGCCTCGGGCCTGGAGCCAGGCTCAGGATCAAAGGGCCGCTGGGCCGCCAGCCAGTGCTCCAGTTCCGCCGCACCCTGGCGCTGCCAGGTGGCGTAGTCCACCCGCCCGCGGTCGTCCACGTGGCGACGGAGCAGGCCATCCCAGATGGCGATGTCGAGCATGGGGCGACCCTTCAGGACCCATCGTTCCATGCCGCTGCCGGTGACAGGAGATCCGTACCCGGGCAGCCACGGCAACGATTCCTACGCTGGACCCATGGTTCCCGCCCCCTCCCTGCCCGATCCCACCGGCCCGCTGCTGGACGAGATCCTGGTGCCGCTGCTGCAGGACTACGCCGAGTCCTTCGATCGCGGTCTGCTGCTGCTCGACCACTGCCCGGAGACGGTGATGGCCACCCCGGAGCAGGAGAACCTGCGCCAGCGGCTCGAGGACGCACGCCGGTCCCTGGTGGCGGCCAGGTCCCTGCGGGCCGCCGCCCCCAAGCCCATGGGGCTGTCCATGGAGACGATCACCCCCTGGCACCGGCTGGTGGTGGAGGTCTGGAGCCTGTCGGCCAGGCTGCGGGCTGTCGGCATTCGACCCTGAACGGGGGGCCGCAACCGGCCGCTCCATAGGATCACTCCAGTAGGCGCCACAGCTCTTGTCCTCCTCCGCGGGTGTCGATGTGAGCCTGGCCGCCCTGCCGGCGGCCGTGGTCCTGCCGGCCGGCGGCAGCCTGCGGGGGAGCGTGACGGTGCCCGGCGACAAATCGATCTCCCACCGCTCGCTCCTGTTCGGGGCCATCGCTGAAGGAACCACCCGCATCGAAGGACTGCTGCCGGCCGAGGATCCCCTCAGCACCGCGGCCTGTCTGCGGGCCATGGGTGTGACGGTTTCGGCGATCAGCGCCGGCCAGCCGGTGACCGTGGAGGGAGTGGGCCTCGATGGGCTGCGCGAGCCCACCGACGTGCTCGACTGCGGCAATTCCGGCACCACCATGCGGTTGATGCTGGGGTTGCTGGCCGGCCGGGCGGGGCGCCACTTCGTGCTCACCGGTGATGCCTCCCTGCGTTCCCGGCCCATGGGGCGGGTGGGTGTTCCCCTGGCCCAGATGGGCGCCCGCATCCAGGGTCGCGACAGCGGCAACCTGGCCCCCCTGGCCGTTCAGGGCCAGGCTCTTCACGGTGCCGTGATCAGCACGCCAGTGGCCTCGGCCCAGGTGAAGAGTGCCCTGCTGCTGGCCGCCCTGACGGCGAACGGGCCCACCACCGTGATCGAACCGGCCCCCACCCGCGACCACAGCGAGCGGATGCTGCGGGCCTTCGGTGCCGACCTGGTGGTGGATGGCGACCAGGGAAGGTTCATCACCGTGCGGCCCGGGAACGCCCTGCGGGGCCAAACCGTGGTGGTGCCCGGCGACATCAGTTCGGCGGCGTTCTGGCTGGTGGCGGCGGCGATCACCCCGGGGGCCGATCTCACGGTCGAGAACGTGGGGCTCAACCCCAGCCGCACCGGCATCCTCGATGTGCTGGCCGAGATGGGCGCCCGGATCACCGTGCTCAACAGCCGCGACGTGGCCGGCGAGCCGGTGGGGGATCTGCGCGTCCAGCACGGCCCGCTGCGGGCCTTCCGCATCGAGGAAGCGATCATCCCCCGCCTGGTGGACGAGATTCCCGTGCTGGCGGTGGCGGCCTGCTGCGCCGAGGGGGTCAGCCGCATCAGCGGCGCCGCCGAGCTGCGGGTGAAGGAGACCGACCGCCTGGCGGTGATGGCCCGCCAGCTGACAGCGATGGGGGCCAGGCTCGAGGAGCACGCTGATGGCCTCAGCATCGAAGGCCCCACCCCGCTGCACGGGGCGGAGGTCGACAGCGAGACGGATCACCGGGTGGCGATGAGCCTGGCGGTGGCCTCCCTGGTGGCCCGGGGCGACACCCGCCTGGGGCGGCCGGAAGCGGCCGCCGTCTCCTACCCCGGCTTCTGGGATGACCTGGCCCGCCTGCGGCACTAAGACGGCAGAGCCGGAACCGGGGCCCGAGCTGCTGCCCCGGCTGGGGCGCGATGGCAGCTTCAGCCTCTACAGCTGCGGCGTCGGGGAAGGCTTCCACAATGCCGCCGGAGCCCTGCGGGAGGCCCAGGAGAAGTTCGTGGCGCCGGCGGCGCTGGAACGTTTCGCCCCGGGGCGGCAGCTGGTGGTGGCTGAGATGGCCGTCGGCACCGGCACCAACACCGCCGCCCTGCTCGCGGCAACGGCGGCCGCAGGCCTGGAACTCGACTGGTGGGGCCTGGAGCTGGACCGCCGGCCCCTGGCCCTGGCCCTGGCGGACGCCGGCTTCCGGGCCCAGTGGCCCGCCGCGGTGATCGGCCGGCTGGAGGGCCTCGCCGGCGGCCCCCGGCTGCAGCTCGGCGATGCCCGCCACAGGCTGCCGGGGCTGCTGGACACCCAGGCGGGTCGCTGCGACCTGGTGCTGCTGGATGCCTTCTCCCCCCAGCGCTGCCCCCAGCTCTGGAGCCTGGAGTTCCTGGAGCGGCTGGTGCGGCTGCTGCGGCCCGACGGCCGGCTGCTCACCTATAGCTCCGCGGCGGCGGTGCGTCGCTCCCTGCTGGATCTGGGCCTGGAGCTGCGGGCGATCCGGCCGCCCGCCGACGAACCGGAGCGCTGGAGCGCCGGCACCGTGGCCAGCGTCATCCCCTTCGCACCCCATCCGGCCCTGCGGCCCCTGGAGCCCTTCGAACTGGAGCACCTCGCCAGCCGCGCCGGCCTGCCCTACCGGGACCCCAGCGGCAACGCCACGGCCGCCGAGATCCTGGAGCGGCGGCGGCGGGAGCAGGCGCACAGCCCCGCCCCACCAGGGAGACGGCGTCCGCCAGAAGACCCCGGCGGACTGGGCTGCTCCGAAGGGCACCGGTAGATTCCGGCGCAGACGCCCCGCCGCCGCCGATGCTTGCCGTTGCCGTCCTGGCCGCCGGGAAAGGGACCCGCATGAAGAGTGCCCTGCCCAAGGTCCTCCAGCCCCTGGCCGGCGCGACCCTGGTGGAACGGGTGCTGGGCAGCTGCCAACGGCTCGCCCCCGACCGCCAGCTGCTGGTGGTCGGGCACCAGGCCGAACGGGTGGAGCACACCCTGGCTGGCGTGGAGGGCCTGGAATTCGTGCTGCAGCAGCCCCAGAACGGCACCGGCCATGCGGTGCAGCAGCTGCTCGGGCCGCTGGAGGGCTTCGAGGGCGATCTGCTGGTGCTCAACGGCGACGTCCCCCTGCTGCGGCCGGAGACCCTGGAATGCCTGCTCTCCACCCATCGCACCAGTGGCGCGGCGGTGACCCTGCTCAGCGCGCGGCTGGCGGACCCGGGCGGCTACGGCCGGGTCTTCGCCGACGGGGCGGGCCAGGTGAGCGGCATCGTGGAGCACCGCGACTGCACGGCCGAGCAGCTCGGCAACACCCTCACCAATGCGGGGATCTACTGCTTCGACTGGGTCAGGCTGGCCACCGTGCTGCCCAGCCTGAGCAGCGACAACGACCAGGGGGAGCTCTACCTCACCGACACCGTGGCCCTGTTGCGGCCGGCCATGCACCTGGAGGTGGCCGACCCGGATGAGGTGGCCGGCATCAACGACCGCCAGCAGCTGGCCCACGGCGAGGCGGTGCTGCAGGACCGGCTGCGGCGCCACTGGATGGCGGAGGGGGTGAGCTTCACCGATCCGGCCAGCTGCACCCTCAGCGAGCACACCCGCTTCGGCCGCGACGTGCTGGTGGAGCCCCAGTGCCATTTCCGCGGGTTCACCAGCATCGGCGAGGGCTGCCGCATCGGCCCCGGCTGCCTGATCGAGAACAGCCACCTGGCCGCCGACGTGGAGGTGGTCCATTCGGTGCTGCGCGACAGCCACGTGGAACGCGGCTGCGTCATCGGGCCGTTCGCCCAGCTGCGGGCCGGCACCCATCTGGCCGCCGACTGCCGCATCGGCAATTTCGTGGAGGTCAAGAACAGCCAGCTGGGGGAGGGCTGCAAGGCCAACCACCTCAGCTACCTGGGCGACGCCGACCTGGGCGCCGATGTGAACGTCGGGGCAGGAACGATCACCGCCAACTTCGACGGGGTTCGCAAGCACCGCACCGTGATCGGTGGCGGCAGCAAGACCGGTGCCAATTCGGTGCTGGTGGCACCGATCACCCTCGGGGCCGGGGTGACGGTGGGGGCGGGCTCCACCCTCACCAGGGACGTGCCCGCCGGGGCCCTGGCCCTGGGCCGGGCCCGCCAATTGGTGAAGGAGAACTGGAACGCCGCCGCCCCCCGGCAGCAGCAGGGGGTGGCGGGCTGAATCCCGAATTTCGGGCCTAATCTCGGCCCGCAGTCACCTCGGATCCATGGCCGTCAACCCCGTCATCTGGTTCGAGCTGTACGTCGATGACATGGCCCGGGCCCGGGCCTTCTACGAGACCGTGTTCGAAGTGAGCCTGGAATCGATGGGAGACGCGGGGATGGAGTACTACGCCTTCCCGATGCAGAACGACCAGGTGGGGGCCGGAGGCGCCCTGGCGAAAATGGAGGGCATGGCCCCGGGGGGAGGCGGCACCCTGATCTATTTCCACTGCGACGACTGCGCCGTGGAGGAAGCCCGGGTGGCGGACGCCGGCGGTACCGTGATCAAAACCAAGATGTCGATCGGTACCTACGGCTTCATGAGCCTGGTGCTCGACACCGAGGGCAACACGATCGGGCTCCACTCCCAGGCATGAGCCTCAGCCACCCCGGCGCCAGGTGTGGAAGCGCTCCAGTAGGGCCAGGGTTCGCTGGGGCGCATGGGACTTCTTCCAGGCCCCAGCGGCGTACTTGTTGGCTTCCGCCAGGGTGGGATAGGCGTGGATCGCGCCCATCACCTTGCCCAGGCCCAGGTTCCATCGCATCGCCAGCACAAATTCAGCCAGCAGCTCCCCGGCCTGCTCCGCCACGATGGTGACCCCCAGAATCCTGTCTTTGCCGGGCACGGTGAGCACCGTCACGAAGCCGGTCTCGGCCGATTCAACGATGGCCCGATCCAGCTCGGCCAGCTCGAAGCGGGTGACCTCGAAAGCCACCCCCTGCTCGATCGCCTCCGCTTCGCTCAGCCCCACCCGGGCCACCTCCGGGTCGGTGAAGGTGGTGCGGGGGATGACGCGGCCATCGACGGCGAAGCGCACCGGATCGAACAGCCCGTTCACGGCCGCATACCAGGCCTGATGGGCCGCGGTGTGGGTGAACTGCCAGGGACCGGCCGCATCACCGGCGGCATAGATGTTGGGGTAGAGGGTCTGCAGGTGGGGGTCGGTGTCGATGGTGCGCCCGGTGGGGATGCCCAGGGCCTCAAGGCCGTGGCCCTCCAGCCGGGCCTGGCGGCCCACGGCGCAGAGCAGTTCGTCGGCCTCCAAGCAGAGGGTATGGCCGTCCACCGCAGCCAGCACGCGGACGCCCCCGGCGGAACCAGGCTCGAGGCGCTCCACCCGGCAACCGGTGTGGACCCGGACGCCGTCGCGCTCCAGGGCCTCGCGCAGCAGCGCCCCCACCTCGGGGTCTTCCCGGGGCAGGAGCCGGGCGTTGCGCTGCAGCAGGGTCACCGGCAGACCCAGCTGGGCCAGGGCCTGGGCCAGCTCGCAGCCGATCGGGCCGCCACCCAGCACCAGCAGGCTGGGCCGGGGGGAGGGGTGCTCGGCCAGGGCGTCCCAGAGGGTTTCACTGGTGAGCGCCCGCACCGAAGCGATGCCGGGCAGCGAAGGGATCACCGGGGCGGCGCCGGTGGCCAGCACGATGGCGCGGGCCGTTAGCACCGCCTCGGTGCCATCGACGGCGGTGATCGCCACCTCCCAGGGGCTGAGCAGGCGGGCCTGGCCGAGGCGCACATCCACCCCCAGGGCGGTGTAGCGCTCGACGCTGTCGTGGGGCGCGATGGCCGCCACCTTCTGGCGCACCCGCTCCAGCACCCGACGCAACTCCACCCGGGGCTCCTGGGGGGTCAGGCCGTAGCGGTCGGCGTGGCGCAGGCGGGCGGCGAGGCGGGCGGAGCTGATCAGGGCCTTGCTGGGCACACAGCCGGTGTTCAGGCAGTCACCGCCCATGCGGTGCCGCTCGACCAGGGTCACCTTCGCCCGCACGGTGGCGGCGATGTAGGCGGTGCCCAGGCCAGCCGCACCGGCGCCGATGACAATCAGGTTGCGATCGAAGTGGCGGGGTCGGCTCCAGGGGCGGTAGAGCTGCCAGAGCCGCCAGCGGCCCAGCAGCAGCTTCACGATCCAGGGCAGCAGGCCCAGCAGGGCTAAGGAACCCAGCAGGGCCGGCGAGAGGAGGCCGCTCAGGCTGGAGAGCTGGCCCAGCTGGGCGCCGGCGTTCACATAGACGAGGGTGGCCGGCAGCATGCCCAGCGGATCAAGTTGGCGGGCGGAGGAAAGGGCACTCCAGAGTCCGGCGAAGCCACCGCCCAGCACCAGGATTCGCTGGGCTCCCACCACGTGTCTCCGGCAACAAGGAGGGAGAATCCCCGGACAGGGATCACTCCTGGATCAGGCTATCGAGGCCGCCACCAGCCCCGAGTGCCGGATCAGGGCCTCCGGGCTGGGGGCCCGGCCCCGGAAGGTCTCGAACACCTCGCCGGGGTGGCGGCTGCCGCCGAGGCTGAGCACCGTCTCGCGGAAACGGCGGCCGGTGGCCTGGATCGCCGCCTCGTTCTCCAGCCCCACCTCCTCGAAGGCGCTGAAGGCATCGGCGCTGAGCACCTCGGCCCACTTGTAGGAGTAGTAGCCGGCCGAATAGCCGCCGGCGAAGATGTGGCCGAAGGAGCAGAGGAAGGCGTCCTCCTCGATCGGCTCCAGCACCGTTGTGGTGGCAGCGATCTCCCGGCGCAGCTGTTCCGGCGTCCTGCCGCACTCCGGCGTCCACTGGCTGTGGAGCCGCAGGTCGGTGAGGGCGAAGTGCACCTGGCGCAGGGTGGCGGCACCGCCCATGAAGGTGCGGGCGGCCCGGAGTTTGGCGAACTCAGGCTCCGGCAGCGGTTCGCCGCTCTGCCAGTGGCGGGCCATGCCCATCAAGGTGGCGTGGTCGTAGCACCAGTTCTCCATGAACTGGCTGGGCAGCTCGACCGCATCCCATTCCACGTTGTTGATGCCGGCCGCCTGGGGACGCTCCACGGTGGTGAGCATGTGCTGGAGACCATGGCCGAACTCGTGGAACAGGGTCTCCACCTCCTCGAAGGTCATCAGGCTGGGGGTGTCCCCCACCGGCGCGCTCTGGTTGCACACCAGATAGGCCACGGGCAGCACGTCCTCGCCGGTTCCGTTCACCGAGCGCACCAGGCATTCGTCCATCCAGGCGCCACCGCGCTTGCTGCCTGGGCGGCTGTAGGGATCCAGATAGAAGGCCGCCAGGGGCTCGCCGCTGCCGGCGTCCTCGACGCGGAAGAAGCGCACGTCCTGATGCCAGACGGGGGCCTCGCCATCGGCCGGGAGGATGCGGACGCCAAACAGGCGATCGCAGAGTCCGAACAGCCCATCGAGCACCCGGGGCAGGGGGAACCAGGGCCGCAGGGCCTCGCTGTCGAGGTCAAAGGCCTCCTGGCGCCGCACCTCGGCCCAGAAGCTCACATCCCAGGGTTTGAGGTCCGCCGCCTCGGCCGCTCCCTCCCGGGCCGCACAGGCGCGCAGCGCCTCCAGTTCCAGCAGGGCCACCGGGTAGGCGGCGGTGCGCAGATCCTCCAGCAGGGCTTCCACCTCGGCCACCGAGCCGGCCATCTTCGAAGCCAGGCTCACCTCAGCCCAGGATCCATGGCCGAGCTGGTGGGCCTGCTGCCGCCGCAGGGTGAGAATCCGCTCGATCACGGGCCAGTTGCCGTCGGTTTCGCCCGAGGCCCGGCTCACGTGGGCCTTGTAGGCGATCTCCCGCAGGTCGCGGCGACGGCTGTACTTCAGGAACGGGCCGAAGCGGGGCATGTCGAGCCCCAGCAGCCAGGGCCCCCCGGCCGCCGTCGCCTGGCCATCGCCGGCGTCGCGAGCGGCCTGGGCCAGCTGCTCCCTGAGGCTCTCGGGCAGCCCCTCCACCTCGGCGGGATCGGTGAACCGCAGGGTCCAGCTGTTGGTGGCATCCAGCACCCGGTTGCCGAAGCCGGTGGCCAGCTCCGCCAGCTCCTGGCTGGCGGCATTGAAGGCCTCCTGGGCGGCGCCCTCCAGGCCGACGCCCCGCAGCTCCATGTCCCGCAGTTCCGCCGTGAGGATCCTCTCCTGGGTGGCATCCAGACCCCCCTGGCTCTGGAGCGTGCGCAGGGCCTCGAACAGCACCCGGCTCTGGCCGGCACGGTTGCCGAAAGCCACCACCGCCGCCTGCTGGCTGGCGTGGGCCTCGCGCAGCTCGGAGCTGTTGCAGACACCGTTGAGGTGGCTCACCACCCCCCAACTCCAGCGCAGCCGTTCGCCCAGGCGCTGCAGGGGATCCATCACTTCGGCCCAGCTGAGGGGCCTTGACGCGGCGGGGGCCGCCGCCAGGTCGGTCTCCACCCGCTCCAACTCGGCCTGCAGGCCATTCAGAAGCTCAGGAATGTGGACCCGCACCTGGTCGGGGGTGATGGCCTCGAAGCGGGGCAGACCCTCTCCGGCCAGCAGGGCAGGGGGACTCTGAAGGGTGCTGGTCATCGCCGGGCGGCCGCTTCGATGGAAGCCCCCATTTCAGCCCACCCGGCCCCGGAGTGGGGCTCAGCCCAGGGCGGCCATCCGTCCCATGGCCACGGCACCCCTGCTGGCCAGTTCAGCCGCCAGGCTGTTGGTGCTGGCCTCATAGAGGTCGATGGCCACCCGCGGCCAGAAACCGATCACCAGGGTGGGCACCAGCAGGGTGAGTCCGATGACAAGCTCACGGGGCTTCATGTCGCCCACCACCGCGAGAGCCGGGATCCGTGGACCGAAGAACACCCTGCGGCAGAGGGAGAGCAGGTAGACCGGGGTGAGCACCAGGCCGATGGCGGCCAGGACGATGGCGATGACGCGGAAGCCGATCGTGAAGCCCTCGTAGGAGGTGACCCCGAGGAACACGGTGATCTCGCTGATGAAGCCACTCATCCCCGGCAGGGCCAGGGAGGCCAGGGAGCTGGCCAGGAAGAAGGCGAAGGTGATCGGCAGCACCTTGGCCAGGCCACCCATGTTGGGAATCGAGAGGGTCTCGGTGCGCTCGTAGAAGACGCCGGTGACGAAGAACATCGCCGCCGCGATCAGGCCATGGCTAATCATCTGCAGCATGGCGCCGCTGATGCCGAGGGCATCGATGGCACCGATGCCCAGGAGCACGAAGCCCATGTGACTGACCGAACTACAGGCGATGCGGCGCTTGACGTTGTCCTGGGCGAAGGCATTCAGCGCCCCGTAGACGATGTTGATGATCCCCAGAACGATCAGGGCCGGGGCCAGCCGCAGGTGCACGTCGGGGAGCATCTGCACGTTGAAGCGCAGCAGGGCATAGCCCCCCATCTTGAGAAGCACCCCCGCCAGCAGCATCGAGACCGGTGCATTGGCCTCGCCATGGGCATCGGGCAGCCAGGTGTGCAGCGGGAACATCGGCAGCTTCACGCCGAAGCCCACCAGGAAGCCCAGATAACAGAGCAGGCCGAAGGTGCCCCCGGGGGAGCGGGCCGCCAGCTCGCTGAGGTTGAGGGTGAAGCTGTCGCCGGAGAGAGCCAGGGCCAGGCCGCTGATCAGGATCAGCAGGGAAGCCGTGGCCGTGTAGAGGATGAACTTGGTGGCGGCGTACTGGCGCTGCTTGCCGCCCCAGATGGCGATCAGCAGATAGACGGGCACCAGCTCCAGTTCCCAGGCCAGGAAGAACAGCAGGAAGTCCTGGGAGAGGAACACCAGGCTCTGGGCCGTGGCCTGCACCAGCAGCAGGCCGAAATAGAGGCGTGTCTTGAGGCGGATGTTCCAGCTGGCCGCCACCGACAGAAGGGTGACCAAGCCGCTGAGCACCACCAGCGGGGCCGAAAGACCATCGGCCGCCAGGGACCATTCCAGGCCAAGGGCCGGCACCCAGGAGACCCTTTCCACCAGCTGCAGTTCCGCCAGGCCGCCATCGAAATGGCGGGCGAACACCCAGAGAATCAGGGCGAAGTCCACCCCGAGCACCCCCAGGGCAAACGTGCGCGGCAGGCGGGGGTCGCTGCCGTCTCCGGGCAGCAGCGGCATCACCAGGGCCGCCGTGGCCGGCAACAGCACGATCAGGCTGAGCCAGGGAAACGCTGCACCCTCAGGAAACACGGCGGGAAGCGAAGAGGACGCGAGCGAAAGAGGCAGGCTGGCGTCCATCTCTAAGGGGTGCTCCAGGCAGGAAGTATGGCGGGAGAGGCGGCCTCCAAGGGAGGATGTCCCCGTACGGCAGAGCTTATCAGCTGAGTAGATCTACTCAGCGAGGCTGTTCTAGTCGCCCACGACAGCCTGTGGGCGGCTCCCCTCGGCCAGGGGGACCCAGGTGCTGCCGCCATCCTGGACACCGAGCACGGCGCTGTGGCTGCTCACCCCCTCGCCCTGCCAGGCGCGGGTCATGGCCTCCCCCACCGCCTCGGCACAGCCGGCGGCGGCCAGGGCCAGCAGGCTGGGTCCGGCGCCGCTGATCACGCAGCCCCAGGCGCCGGCCTCCATGGCTGCCTCCCGCACGGCCCGCCCCCCCTGGATCAGACCCCAGCGATAGGGCTCGTGGATGCGGTCGTGCATGCCATCGGCGATCAGGTCGCCGTTGCCAGTGCGCAGCCCCTGCAGCAACAGGGTGAGGGCCCCCAGATTCATCACCGCATCGCTGATCGGGATGCTGCGTGGCATGGCGCGGCGTGCCTCGCTGGTGCTCAGTCGGATCGTGGGAATCGCCACCACCGCCTTGACCAGTGGATTCCACTCGCAGCGGACCACCCGCCAGCGGTGGGAGGCGGCCCGCGCCGTCAGGCACAGGCCCCCCAGCAGGGACGGGACGACGTTGTCGGGATGGCCTTCGATGTCGATGGCCAGCTCCAGCAGCTTTTCCCGGCTGAGGGGTTCCCCCACCAGCGCATTGGCGCCGAGCAGTCCCGCCACGATGGCGGTGGCGCTGCTGCCCAGACCCCGGGCGGGGGGCACGGCCAGCTGCACCCGCGCCTCCAGGGCCACCGCCTCCAGCCCCACCTCGCGCCAGACCCGCTGGGCGGAGCGGTAGACGAGGTTGTCGGGGCCGCCACGCAGGTGGGAACCCTCCGGCCCCTCGATGATCAGCTCGAAACGCTCGCCGCCCCCCTCGATCACCCGCAGCTCGAAGCGGTTGCCGAGGGCCAGGGCGGCACCGAGGCAGTCGAATCCCGGGCCGATGTTGGCGGTGGTGGCCGGAACCTCAACCACCACCCCCTGGCCGATATGGGGCCGGACCATACGTGACATGTCGTTGGGCTCAGTGTTGCAGCCGACGCTTTGCTGTGCTGGCCTCAGCCCAGCAGCATGCGGGCGCGGCAGGCGGCGCTGAAGCTGCCCACCCCCGGATCCAGCACGGCGGTGATCGGCATGGGCTCCAGGGTGGAGCGCAGCCGCCCCTTGTTCAGGAAGGGCTCCAGGAAGGAGGGCGTGCACAGGCTGTCGAGCAGCTTGGCGGCCGTGCCCCCCGCCAGCCAGAGCCCACCCCGACTCAGGGAGGCCAGGGCCAGATCACCGCAGACGCTGCCGTAGGCACCAAGCCACAGGTCAAGGGCGTCGGCCGCCAGGCGTTCGCCGGCGGTGGCGGCCATGGCCACCTCGGCGGGCAGGTCGGCGCGTGCGGGCCCATCGCCGGCCTCGCTCCAGAGCCGGGCACTGGGGCTGAGGGGATGGTCGCCATCGGGGTGGCGGCAGCTGAGCAACCAGCGGGCCACATGGCCCAGGCCCGTACCGCTGACCACCCGCTCGATCGAGACCCGTTCGAGGCCCAGATCGTCTTTGAGCCACTGCTTCAGGTCCCACTCCTGCTGGCAGCGGGGGGCGAACTCCCCATGGGCCGCTTCGCTGGGGATGGCCCGCAGACCAGCGCCGGTGGGCAGGCCCATGGCCACCCCCAGCCCAGTGCCGGCCCCCAGCACCAGCAACGGCGCCTGAGGGTCGCGGCGACCCTCCCGGACGGACGCCACCTGGGCGGCCTCGAGATGGGGAAGGCCGTAGATGAGCACGGCGAAGTCGTTGACCAGCTCCAGATTCGACAGACCGCAGCTGCGAGCCAGGCCGTCCGTGTCGAGGCGCCACGGCAGGTTGGTGAGCTGGGCCCGTCCCCCCTCCACCGGTCCGGCCACGGCGAAACAGGCGGCGGCGGGGGGCGTTCCGCCAGCCACACCGGCGGTGGCCAGGAAGTGGCGCACCATCGGAGCCAGGTCGTCCCAGGCCGCCGAGACGAAGCGCTCCTCCAACAGCCGCTCGAGCCCGTCGCTGCTGGAGCGCCAGAGGCTCAGCAGGGTCTTGGTGCCACCGATGTCGCCCGCCAGCAGCAGGGTCATGCCAAGTCCAAGGTGGCCAGCCGGCCGGCATTGGCTGCCGAGGCGGCGGACACCAGAGCCTGCGCCTCGACGCTGCCCAGATCCCCCTGGCGGCGACTGCGCAGGCTGACGCTGCGGGTTTCGGCCTCCCGGGCACCGATCACCCCCAACAGGGGAATCTTCATCTGCTCGCCGTTGCGGATCAGCTTGCCGAGCCGGTCGCCGCTGTGGTCGATGCCGGCGCGGATGCCGGCGGCCGCCAGCAGGCCCTTGAGCTCGTCGGCCCAGGGGAGGGCCTCATCGGTGACGGGCAGCAGCCGCACCTGCTCGGGGGCGAGCCAGAAGGGGAAGTCGCCGGCGTAATTCTCCACCATCACGCCGAAGAAGCGCTCCAGGGAGCCGAAGATGGCGCGGTGAATCATGATCGGCCGGCAGCGGCTGCCATCGGCCGCCACGTAGTGCAGATCGAAGCGTTCCGGCAGGTTGAAGTCGAGCTGGATGGTGGAGCACTGCCACATCCGGCCGATGGCATCCTCGATCTTGAGGTCGATCTTCGGGCCGTAGAAGGCCCCGCCCCCCTCGTCCACCTTGTAGGCCCAGCCCTTGCGCTCCAAGGCCTCCACCAGGCCGGCGGTGGCCAGTTCCCACACGGCGTCCTCGCCGATCGACTTCTCCGGTCGGGTGGAGAGATGGATCTCGTAGCTGCGGAAGTCGAAGGTGGAGAGGATGCGCTCGGTGAGGTTCAGCACCCGCAGGATTTCATCGGAGATCTGCTCCGGCAGGCAGAACACGTGGGCGTCGTCCTGGGTGAAGCCGCGCACCCGCATCAACCCGTGCATCACCCCGGGCCGTTCGTAGCGGTACACGGTGCCGAGCTCGGCCCAGCGGATCGGCAGCTCCCGGTAGGAGCGCAACCGGCTGGCATAGGTGAGCACATGGAAGGGGCAGTTCATCGGCTTGAGCTGGTATTGCCGCTCGTCCACCGCCATCGGGCCGAACATGCTCTCGCTGTAGAAGTCGAGGTGGCCCGAGGTCTTCCAGAGGCTGAGGTCAGCCACGTGGGGGGTGTACAGCAGCTCGTAGCCGTCCTCGAAGTGGGCTTGGCGCCAGAAGTCCTCGATCAGCAGGCGCATGCGGGCGCCGCGGGGGTGCCAGAACACCAGGCCGGCTCCCGCCTCCTCTTCGATCGCGAAAAGCTCGAGGTCGGTGCCGAGGCGCCGGTGGTCGCGGCGCAGGGCTTCTTCCTTGCGCCGCCTGTGCTCCGCCAGCTGCTCCGGCGTTTCCCAGGCGGTGCCGTAGATGCGCTGCAGCTGGGCGCGGTTCTCGTCGCCGCGCCAGTAGGCCCCGGCCACGCTCTCGAGGGCGAAGGCCTTGGGGTGGAGCTCGCCGGTGTTGGCCACGTGGGGACCGGCGCAGAGGTCCCACCACTGATCTCCCAGGGTGTAGAGGGTGATCGGCTCGTTGAGCCCCGCCAGGATCTCCAGCTTGTAGGGCTCGTTCTGGGCCCGGATGCGGCGCTCCGCCTCCTCCCTGCTCACCTCGATGCGTTCCAGGGGCAGCTTGCGGGCGATGATCTTGCCCATCTCCTTCTGGATCGCCTTCAGGTCGGCCTCGGTGAAGGGATCCGGGTTGTCGAAGTCGTAATAGAAACCGCTCTCGGTCCAGGGACCGATCGTCACCTGGGCCCGGGGGAAGAGCTTCTGCACCGCCATGGCCAGCACATGGCTCATCGAGTGGCGGATCCGCAGCAGCTGGGGGCTTTCGCTGGTTTTCGGCAACACGATGGCGGCGGCAGCACTGGCGGCGGCGAGGCTGGAGGCCGGTGGCACCGGTGAAGGGGGCGCGGACGTCATAAAGGGCACCTGTTGAAGGCATGGTATCGAGGCCCACCGGTGGCCCCCCCTCCCGCACGCCACCGGCAGGGGCCGGTGACGCCCGGCAGCGGCCCTAAGTTGGATGTGCTGAGCACCCTGATGGCTGCCCGACCCACGCCAGGACCCATCCAGAGCCCAGACCAGCGGCCAGCGCCCAGCCGCCCCGCAGGGTTGGTGCTCAACCGCGCCGCCGAGCGGCGCAGTGTTGCCCTCAGCTACCTGTTCTGGTGCACAGGCCTGGTGGGACTGTGCGGCCTGCAGCGCTTCTACAACCGCAAACCCCTGAGCGGCACCCTCTGGCTGCTCACCTTGGGGCTCTGCGGCATCGGCCAGCTGCTGGATCTGGTGCTGGTGCCCGACATGGTGCGGCAGGCCAACCAGTCCCTGCTGCTGGAGGAGGCCCTGGCCGGGAGCGAAACGGCGACCTATCCACCGATCGAACGGCAGTTGCTGCAACTGGCCCGACGGGCCGGCAAGGCCGGCTTCACCCTCAACGATGCTCTGCTGGAACTCCACCTGCCCGCCCAGGCCAACAGCAGCGTGGTCAGTGCCGAGATCGAGAAGCTGTTGATCAGCGACCTGCTCGATGTGGGCAATGACGAACGGGGACGGGTGGTCTATCGGGAACCCTGAGCCCGCTCAGGCGCTGGCGAGCCGGCGCAGCCGCTCCAGTTCCCGCTGGTAGAAGCGCTGCAGCTCGCTGCGGTCCTTCACCGGCTGGCCGTAGTGGCTGCCACCATCAAGCGTCGGCAGGGAGGCCCACTCCGGCGCCAGCCGCGCCAGCACCTCAGCCGTGAGACCGTGGCGATCGAAGCGCTGCAGCGCCCCCCGCTCGTGCACCAGGTGCAGCGCGGCCTGATCCTGGCTTGCGGGACGGAAATCCCGGAGCTGGAGCTCCGAGGCGGCCTGGTCCCAGGTGGTGGGGAGGAACTGATAGGCCCCGGCGGCGGCGCTGGCGTAACGGCGCCGCACAACGATGTCCGGATGGCGGCTGAGATCGTCGAAGCGATCACCGCCGTAGAGCACCTGGTAACCCTCCTGACTGCCACCGATCCAGGTGCCTTCGGCGAAGCGGATCGTGTTGAGCAGGGCCCGCCGTTCGGGGGTGATGCCGTAGGGGCCGCCACCCGGTCGCCGTCCGGTCACCGCCACCGCCGGCTGGGCTGTGGGCATGGCCACCACAGGGGCCGCTGGGGGCAGCGGTGCGACCGGCCGTTGCACCATCGGCAGGAGCATCAGCAGCACAAGGGCAAGCGGGCCGTTTTGGTGCGGCTTCGGTGGTGACGGGAAAGGGCGACGCAAGGGCAAGCGGTCGTCAGGGGACCCTGACCTTGGCCAGGCCCAGCCCCCAAAGGCGAGACCCCTGCGTCCGTACTGGACAAAACAGGGGCCAGCGTGCTTGGACAGCGGCCCCGGGAGAGTGGCTCTCAGGAAAACTTCAGTCAGGGCAGGGAGATGCCCGCGAGTTCCGAGCCGTCAGGCCCCACCGGCCAAGCATCCCGTAAAAAGCGCCACATCCACGACGAACGATCAGCGGTCGTGATCAATACATAACGAATGATTTACACATTCCGGCTGCACCTTGCCGAGAAGGCGGCAGTTCGCTTCAGTTCGAGGCCAGAAATCCCAGGGCGCTGCGGACTCGCTGCAGCGTTGCTTCGGCCACGGCCGCTGCCCGCTCTCTCCCGTCCCGCAGAACGGCCTCCAGGGAGGCCGGATCGCTGCGCAGCTCGGCGTAACGCTGTTGCACGGGCCGGAGGGCTTCCACCGCGGCCTCCGCCAGCAGGGGCTTGAAGCCACCCCAGCCCATCGAGGCGCACTCCGCCGCCGCCCGCTCACGGCCCACGCCGGAGAGCAGGGCATAAAGGCCGAGCAGGTTGTCGGCCTCCGGCCGCTCCGGGTTGCCGAACTCCAGCCCCATGACCGGATCGGTCTTGGCCCGCTTGATCTTGCGGGTGATCAGCTCAGGAGGGTCCAGCAGGGTGATGCGGGAACCCTCATTGGGATCGCTCTTGCTCATCTTGGCGCTGCCGTCCGTCAGGCTCATGACCCGCGCCCCCTCCTTCAGGATCAGGGGCTCGGGCACCTTGAGAATCGGGTGCTCCGGGTCGGGGGCGTAGCGGGCGTTGATGCGCTGCTGGGCGATGTCGCGGGCCAGCTCGAGGTGCTGCTTCTGGTCTTCCCCCACCGGCACCCGATCGGCGTCATAGAGAAGGATGTCGGCAGCCATCAGCACCGGGTAGTCCAGCAGCCCGACGGAGACGTTGTCGCCCTGCTTGAGCGCCTTCTCCTTGAACTGGATCATGCGCTCCAGCCAGTTGAGCGGCGTGACGCAGTTGAGCAGCCAGCAGAGCTCGCTGTGGGCGCTCACCTGGCTCTGCACGAACACCGTGGCCCGCTGCGGGTCGATGCCGCAGGCCAGGTAGAGGGCGGCGGTGGTGAGGGTGTCCTCGGCCAGACGCTTCGGATCGTGGGGGACCGTGATCGCATGCAGGTCGACCACGCAGAAGAAAGTCTCGTGGCTCTCCTGCAGATCCACCCAGTTGCGGATCGCCCCGAGCCAGTTGCCCAGGTGCAGGGCCCCGGTGGGCTGGACGCCGGAGAGCACCCGGGGCCGCGCCGGCGCGGTGCTGGTCTGGTTCACGCGTCGGGGGTGGCGTCGACCTCTGTTTCGGCCGTCTCGGCGACGGCGTCCGGAGCCACCTCGGCGGCCTCTGGCGTCGCTTCAGCCGCCACCTCCTCAGCAGGGGCTTCGGGCTCACTCACCTCGACGGGGAGCGGCGGCTTGCTGGGCCGGGCAAAGGGATCGATGCGGACGGCGCCCTGGCCGCCACGGCCCCCGGAACGGGGTTGGCCGTCGCCACCGATGACGCGGCGGGGCTCACCACCCCCGCGGGGGGCCGGAACGCGGGAGCCCGCCTGGGCGCGGTTCTCGGCCACCAGGGCCTCGAGCTGGCCCTTCTCCAGCTGGTCGGCCAGGGTGCGCAGAGCGAATCCCAGCACCGCCACGGTGGAGCGCAGGCCGAAGGCGTCCTGCAGGGCGCGGGCCGCCTGCAGCTCGTTATCGCTCAGGCGGATGCGGAAACCACCCGGTTCCCGGTTCGGCCCCGAACGGCCGCCGCGCTCGGGGGAATCCCCACGGCCGGAGCCAACGGGATGAGGAGTGTTGGTGTCGTCGCCCATGGCCGCAGCCTGCAATCAGGGGCAAGTGTCGCGCATCGACGGCCGGCCGCCTGCCGCCTCAGGCCCCAGCCACAGCAGCCGATGCCTGCCGAGGCACGCCGCGCCCTCCCGCCGGGCCAGCACCAGCAGCGGCACGGGCCGTGGGCGCTCCAGGGCGAAGCGCTGGCGGTACTGCTGGAGAAGGTCGAGGTAAGTCTCCAGGGTCCAGCCCTGGGTCCCCCGTTCCTGGGCGGACCAGTACTTGCGCAGGGCTTCCCGGCACGCCTCCGCTCCGTAGTCCTCCCAGCAGACCCGTTCGGCCTCCCACCCCGAAAGACCGGCCGCCACCAGCTCCCGGTAGCGGCACAGCTCCGGGGCCTCCTGGCTGCAGTCCGGGGGCAGCCGCTGGGCGAGATGCTCCACCGAGACACGGCTCAGACGCAGCCAGCAGCGCTCGAGCAGCAGCACCGGCAGCCCGCCGTGCCAGTGGTCGCAGCTGCCCAGCTCCTCGAGGGCGTGGCGCAGCTCCTGGAGGTGGTCCGCCAGCAGAAAGAGGCCGTCCACCGTCGCTGCCAGGCCGGCACGGGCATCGGAAGGCGGCACGGTGCGGACCAGGACGACACCACGAATCATGCTGCGTCCCGCCCGGCTCTGCAGGGGCGACGGATTAAGGGAGCTGGTCGGGGGTGTGAGCCCCGTCACTTCTGAGCTAGAGAGGCATCGCCGCCGGCAGCCACCCGTGACGCCCCTGGACCCCCTGCGCCCAGCCGCCCTGTCCTCGCTGTCGCGCACCCTGCTGTCCGCCGGCTGGGGCAGGCAGGCCCTTTTGCTGGCCGGGGGAGTGCTGGGGGGCGAGCTGATCCTGCGGTCGCTGCCCGGGGAAGGCTGGGGCCTGATGGGCGTGGCGGGGATCGCCGCCGGCTGGTGGTGGATGGGAGGGCGACCGTCCCGGCTGGCGGTGCCGCCGTTGCCCACAAACTTCGACGCCTGGCTGCGGCGCTTCGAGGCGTTGCTGCTCCAGTTCGAGCAGCTGGAGGGGGAGCCCGGCGAGGGCCAGGGCCGACGCCGCCAGGCCCTCGCCGCCCTGCGTGAAGAGGGGGCCCGCTCCGGACTTCATCTGGCCCTGGTGGGCTCCGTGGCCCCGGATGCCGCCTGGGCGCCCCAGCTGCAGCGGGCCCTGCGCGGCCGCCTGGCCCTCAGCCTGCGCTGGGGCGAAGCCCTGCCGGCGGTGAGCCCGCAGCGCCGCTGGCCGGACGGCCTGGCCGCCGCCGACGTGGTGCTGTTCCACCTGGTGACTCCCCTGCGGGCCGCCGATCTGCGCTGGCTTGAGGCGGTGCCGGCGGGTCAGCCCGTCTGGCTGCTGGTGCGGCCGGAAGCAACCTGCGACCCCCAGGCCCTGACGGCCGAACTGGTGTCCCAGTGGCCAGCCGCCGTCCCGGAGCGGCTGCTGAGCTGGGATGGCAACCCCGAAACCCTGAGCGACAGCCTGAAGCCCCTGGGCCGCTGGCTGAACAGCGAAGCAACGGCCCTGCGGCGCGGCACACCGCTGCGGCGCTGCGAGGAGCTGCACCGCCATTGGCAGGCGGACCTGGAGCGCCTGCGGCGGCGACAGCTCGTGCAGCTGCAGCAGCGCACCCAGTGGATTGTGGCGGCGGGGGTGTTCGCCGCCCCCCTGCCCTCGCTGGATCTGGTGGTGATGGCGGCAGCCAACGGCCTGATGCTCCAGGAGATGGCCCGTCTGTGGGACTGCCCCTGGAACGCGGAGCAGCTCAAGGCCGCCGCCGTCGAGCTGGCCAAGGCCTCGCTGCTGCTGGGGGTGGTGGAGTGGAGCAGCCAGGCCCTGGCGGCGGCGGTGCGTCTCCACGGCGCCACCTGGCTGGTGGGTGGGGCCCTCCAGGCCCTGAGCGCGGCCTATCTCACGCGGGTGGTGAGCCATGCCATGGCCGATGTGCTGGCGCTCTCGGCTGGCGTGGAGGCGCCGGACCTGGAGCGCATCAAGCGGGAGGCGCCGCTGCTGGTGGCGCGGGCGGCCGAGGCCGAAAAGCTCGACTGGCCTGGGTTCCTGCAGCAGGGACGCGACTGGCTCGGCCAGCAGCTGGCGTCACCGGGGAACGGCTCCCTGTCCGCCACTGCATAAAGAATGTTCATGAAGTCTCTTCATCACTTTTCATTGCACTCAAGACCGATTGGCTGAAGGATCGTTGCGGGGTGTCCTGATCCAGGGCCGCATTACATAACGTGAATGGACCTCCCTTGGGGAGGTATTTCTGCTCGTTTCCCCCGTCTTACTTCCATGACCACTGCCATCCGCAGCGGCCGCTCCGGAAGCTGGGAAAGCTTCTGTAGCTGGGTCACCTCCACCAACAACCGCATCTATGTCGGTTGGTTCGGTGTGCTGATGATCCCCTGCCTGCTGACCGCCACCATCTGCTTCATCGTCGCCTTCATCGCGGCGCCCTCCGTCGACATCGACGGCATCCGTGAGCCTGTCGCCGGCTCCCTGATCTACGGCAACAACATCATCTCCGGCGCCGTTGTTCCTTCCAGCAACGCCATCGGCCTGCACATCTACCCCATCTGGGAAGCCGCCAGCCTCGACGAGTGGCTGTACAACGGTGGCCCCTACCAGCTGGTGGTCTTCCACTTCCTGATCGGCATCTCGGCCTACATGGGCCGCCAGTGGGAGCTCTCCTACCGCCTCGGCATGCGCCCATGGATCTGCGTCGCCTATTCCGCCCCCCTCTCGGCGGCCTTCGCGGTGTTCCTGATCTACCCCTTTGGCCAGGGCTCCTTCTCCGACGGCATGCCCCTCGGCATCAGCGGCACCTTCAACTTCATGCTGGTGTTCCAGGCCGAGCACAACATCCTGATGCACCCCTTCCACATGCTGGGTGTGGCGGGCGTGTTCGGCGGCTCCCTGTTCTCCGCCATGCACGGTTCGCTGGTGACCTCCTCCCTGGTGCGTGAAACCACCGAGGCCGAGTCCCAGAACTACGGCTACAAGTTCGGCCAAGAAGAAGAGACCTACAACATCGTGGCTGCCCACGGTTACTTCGGTCGCCTGATCTTCCAATACGCCTCGTTCAACAACAGCCGCAGCCTCCACTTCTTCCTGGCGGCCTGGCCGGTGGTCGGCATCTGGT
>Ga0247843_1000991_pt1 | contig 62601 bp, 63 predicted proteins | sample LaCruzMarch2017__FD_192420 | JGI IMG/M metagenome (GOLD analysis project Ga0247843, IMG submission 192420) | Freshwater microbial communities from meromictic Lake La Cruz, Castile-La Mancha, Spain - LaCruzMarch2017_8m | ecosystem: Environmental > Aquatic > Freshwater > Lake | place: Spain...
CGTATCGCCCGAGTCCCTCATGGCCATGGTGAGCGAGACGCATTCCTCGATTGTCATTCCTTTGAGCAGCGTTGCCATCGCGAACGCGGCAATCTGGCCCTCTCCCACAGTGCCGTCGACCACGCCACGGACGAATTGGCCGACCTCCCCGCGGGTCAAGGGCAGCCCGTCACGTTTCCTGCGAATCACTTCCTGAGGTAAAAACATAGCGTCTGCCAGCATTGAACTTCCGCTCTCAAATGCGAAGGAAAAACACAGGCACAATCGCTTTGACATATCGCTCTATGACGATACGTGTATAAAGTAAGAACATGAAATCCATCACGCCGTCCGAACTCAACACACTGCGCGAAGCCAATGCTTCGCTCCCCCTGCTCGACGTCCGCACTCCAGCGGAACACGAAAAAATCCACGTGCCCGGTGTGCATTTGTTGCCTGTGGACGACCTGGACGCCGGAGCATTGGCCGCCACAAACCGGTTTGCCAAGGACAAGCCTGTCTACATTCTTTGCCACTCTGGCTCGCGGGCCGAGCGTGCCGCCCGCATGCTGGAGAGCCAAGGCTACCGAGATTGCGTTGTCGTGCAGGGAGGCACATCCGCTTGGGCATCGCTGGGGTTGCCGGTCAACCGTGGCCAGCGCAACATCCTGCCGCTGGATCGTCAGGTGCGGCTTGTCGCAGGCTTCATGGCTCTCGCCGGCGCCCTCCTCGCTTGGTTCGTTGCTCCCGCCTTCATCATCCTCTCCGGGTTTGTGGGCCTCGGACTCATTGTGGCCGGGGCGACGGATTTCTGCCCCATGGCGATATTGCTTGCGAAAATGCCATGGAATCAAAGCTCGCGCGGCGTTTCCTGCTGCACTCCGGCGTGAAAATCCCGCTCCTCTAAATCGCGTAGCGGGCCGCTTGCGCTCTGGCGCGGCGGTTCATCCCGTCGCACATGAGCTTGCAGAGCTTCAAGACCAGAGGGTCGCAGATGGAATAATGCGCGCTTGTGCCGCGCTGCTCGCGCTTGAGGAAGCCCGCGTCGCGCAGCACGGCGAGTTGCTTGGAGACATTCGCCTGCGACAGCTCCAGCGATTCCACCAACTCGCCCACCGTGCGCGCACCGCTCTTCAACTCCTGGAGTATAGCCAACCGCGTCGGCTCCGAGAGTGCGCGGAATCGGGCGGCAATCTCCTGCAACGCATCGTGTGACTGGGTGTCGGGCATGACGTAAAGATCGCCACATGGCGATAAAAGACAATTCCAAATACCGGGCGAAACGTCTGCCGGTGCTTTCTGTTGGCGGATAGGGACGCGCTTGCCGACGGGATGTTCCCTCTCCTTAAAGTGAGCCAAGCCCCAATGCCCGGCGCGGCGATACACAAAAAAAAGCCTTCCTCCGGATGAGACCCCCGACCATCTGGGCGCGGGCCCACTCGGCATATCGTGGGCGGGGAGGTGTGACTTGCGCGCGGGTTGGGTGTGGGTTTAAGTTTGCCGCTTCATGCGACCGTGGCTCTTCTGGACATTCCTCCTGCTTTTCGTATCGGGTCTCATCGCCGTGCCCGGCGGCAATCGTGCTTCCGTGCGGGTGGCCGACGGTTTTGACCTGCCCGTAGGCAAACCGGACGGGGAGGGCTACTACATGGCGCGCGGATTTTTATCGTATCATCCAGGCGAGGATTGGAATGGAATCAAGGGCGGCAACAGCGACCTCGGGCATCCGGTTTATTGCATCGGCAACGGACGGGTGACTTTTGCCCACGATGCGCGGATGGGCTGGGGCAATGTGGTGATCGTGCGCCATGCGTTTGTGGAGAATGGCAAGCTCATGACGGTGGACTCCATGTATGCGCACCTCGACAAAATCATGGTTCGCAAAGGGCAGGAGGTAGTCCGTGGACAGCAGGTGGGCACAATCGGAACCAACCGCGGCATGTATACGGCACACCTCCATTACGAAATCCGGAAGAACCTTTTCATCGGAATCAACCGCTCATCCTTCGCCAAGGATCTGGTCAACTACCACCGGCCCGGCCAGTTTATCGCGCAGAGGCGGAAGCTGCCCGGACGGGGGCAAAGCGCGCAGATTCCCATCAATACCTACAAGACGGACAAGGAGGGGTTCACCTTCCCGCAGGCGGGGAGGAGTCCGGGCAGACCGACGGTTGAAACTCAATCGCCAGCCCGCGGCAGCAAATTTCGTGTCAACCGGTTTGACGATGTGGGGTATTAGCGTTTTGGATGGAGAGGATGAAATCAAGTGCACCGCTTTTTTTGATCGCCGGCAGCGGTGACTACCCGCAGTTGGTCATCGAGGGGGCGCGAGCCGCAGGGGTGGAGAGGATCGCCATGGCGGCCTTCGAGGGGGAAACCCGCCGGGACTTGGCTGGCCTGGTCGATATTGTCGAGTGGATGCGCGTGGGGCAACTGGGGCGCCTGTTGGATGCGGCGAAAAAATCCGGGGCACAACGCGCCTTGATGGCCGGCCAGATTGCGCCAAGCCATTTGTTTCATTTGCGGCCGGACTTCAAGGCGCTCTTCCTGCTGGCGAAGTTGAAGGAGCGAAACGCCGAGACCCTCTTTGGTGCTGTGGCGCAGGAGATGGAAAAGGCGGGAGTGCCCTTGATCCCCGCGACAACCTTTCTGGACGCGCACCTCGCAACACCTGGCTGGATCGCCGGGCCCAAGCCGGGAGCGCGGCAGATCCGGGACTTGGAATTTGGTTTTCGGATCGCGAAAGAGACAAGCCGGCTGGATATCGGGCAGACTGTCGTCGTGAAAAACGGCACCGTGCTGGCGGTCGAGGCCTTTGAGGGAACGAACGAGGCGATCCAGCGCGGAGGCCGCCTGGGGCGTGGCGGCGCGACATTGGTCAAGGTCTCAAAACCCGGGCAGGACATGCGTTTCGATGTGCCTGTCATCGGCACGCGCACGCTCGAGGTCGCGGCGGAGTCGGGTGTTCGATCCCTCGGCGTGGAGGCGGGGGCCACATTGCTCCTCGATCGTCCTAAAGTCTGTGCGTTGGCGGATCGTCTTGGTATTTCCCTTTACGGACAATGAACTTCATTCGGACAGGTGTGGTTGGCGTCGGGCACATGGGTATCAATCATGCGCGTATTTACAGCGAACTCCCGGGGAGCCGCCTCACGGCGGTCTACGACACCAACACCGAGGCCGCAGCAGCTGCGGCAAAACGCTTCCAGTGCCAAGCCGCGCCGTCGCTCGAGGCCTTCGCGGAATGGGTGGACGCAGCCACCATTTGCACACCCACCGTCACGCACCACTCGACGGGAATGGCCCTGCTCGAAACGGGAAAACATCTGCTCATCGAAAAACCCATTGCCGACACCCCCGCGCATGCACGGGAACTTGCGGAGATGGCCTCTAAACAAGGATGCGTGCTCCAGGTCGGCCATGTCGAGCGTTTCAATCCCGTCCTCCACGCGCTGGAGGCACAGTTGCAGAATCCACGCTTCCTCGAGGTGACGCGCCTCTCGCCCTACCCGAACCGGAGCACCGACATCGGCGTCGTGTTGGATCTCATGATTCACGATATCGAGATCATTCTGCATCTCGTGCGCTCGCCCCTCGCCAGCATGGATGCCGTTGGAATACGGGTCCTCGGTCGAGGCGAGGATATCGCCAATGTGCGGTTCCGCTTCGCAAACGGGTGTGTGGCAAATGTCACGGCCAGCCGCGTCAGCCAAGATCGCGTGCGCAAAATCCGTGTCTTTCAGGAAAATGCCTACCTCTCGTTGGATTATCAAAACCAGAGCGGCTACCTGCTGCGCCTCGCCCGGGACGAGGAGCGCTCAAGCTCCGGACTCGGCAAGCTTATCGGGATGGCCACCGACTCGAAAATCGTCACCGATTTTAGCGGCAAACGCATTGTGCGCGAACCCGTGGCTGTTGAAAAAGGCGAACCGCTCAAAATCGAACTCGAATCGTTTTTAAAATGTGCGCGCGACGGTCTGAAGCCAAAAGTCACGGGATTGGCGGCTGCGGACGCCTTGGATATCGCCCTCGAAATTACCAAGCGGATTGAGGAATCCGATCCGCGCAACGAGCCTTCGCCGGCCTGATCCCATGGTTGCCGGATCTGTTCTCATCCTAACGGCTGGTTTCGGCGAGGGACACAACGCCGCGGCGCGCAACCTCGAGGCGGCCTTCAAGGAGTCGCACCCCGGCATACGCGTGGCTGTGCACGATATCTTCTCGGAGACATACCCTTGGCTGAGCCGAGTCGCCCAGTGGTCCTACAAAATCGCGATCAACCGGGCGCCGAGTGTGTGGAGTGTCTTCTTCCACATTCTTGACCGTGCGCCCCTTTTCACACGCGGAGTTGGTCTTTTATGGAGGGCGCGCAAAGCCCTGGATCGAAAAATTGTCCATCTCAATGCGGATGTTGTGGTGAGTTGCTTTCCAGGCTACGGCATCCTTCTAGACAGTGTGAGAAAACGTGCGGGGAGGCCGTTCACCTTCGTCACCATGGTCACGGATTCCCTCACGATCAATTCGATCTGGTGGCGTTGCTCGAGCGATTTGTTCCTGCTTCCAAACGAGCCAACCGCTCGGGAACTCGAGGGGGTGGGCATCGCCCGCCGAAGACTCAAAGTCACCGGCTTTCCCGTTCCTCTGGCATTCTGCTCGCAGGAATTCGTGAGGGTGGCGCCCCCGGAGGATGGGCTCTGGAAGGTTCTCTACATGGTGAATTCCGGCCACCATCTCGCAGTAGGTATCGCCCGGGCCTTGTTGGCCTTGGACAATATCGCCCTCACCGTGACGTGCGGCAAAGACGCGACGCTCAAACAAAAACTTCAAACTCTCGGCGCTGAACTCGACAAACCCATCGAACTCCACGGCTGGACGGATCAGATGCCAACCCTCATTCGGCGCAGTCACGTCCTCATCTCCAAGGCCGGTGGCGCAACCGTCCAGGAGTCCCTCGCCGCGCGCACGCCGATGATCCTCACGCAAGTCGTGCCGGGCCAAGAAGAGGGCAATGCCCGCTTGGTCGTCGAGAACGAGGCAGGGGAAATTGCCCGAACGCCCGAGGAGATTGCCGGGGCCGTGCACAAGATGTTCGAAAAGTCGGGATCCCATTTTGCAAGACGCTACAAAGCCGCAGCACGCTTGAGCCATCCCACCGGCGCAAGGGATGCCGCCAACTTTGTGGCCTCGGTATGCCTCAAAATCTAGGCCGTCCCAACCCAGCGCACCCCCCAATCCCACAAAACAATTTCCGATGGGGAATGACCGAATGTGCGCTAAAATGACCGAGGGGAGATTTTTCATCATGACGACCCGACTTTCGCGGACAAAACGATTTCTCCGGAACCACCGGAGTATTTTCTACGAGCGCTTCGTGCGGGGCGCGGTGGTGGCTGGCATCCTCATCATGCTCTCGCTCGCCCTCGGTGTCGCAGGCTACCACTTCATTGCCGGCCTGGGATGGATCGAGTCGATTCTCAATGCATCCATGATCCTCACCGGCATGGGCCCGGTCGCACCGCTCACCTCCGACGCCGGGAAAATCTTTGCCTCATTCTATGCCCTCTTCTCGGGCCTTGCCTTTGTCACCGCCAGCGGCATTCTCCTCACCCCGATGCTGCAACATGTGTTTCGGCGCCTTCACATCGAGGAAAAAAATTCTCGCAACGAGTAGCGCGGCCAGACCCGCTCGGAAGATGGCGGCCGCCAAATACCATGCAATCCCATGAGCACCTTCCAATCCCTTATTGAAGCAATCGGCATGGCCGTGGATGCGGCCGGCGTGCTCGTGATCGTTGGGGGCATCCTCATCGCCACCGTGCGTTCGCTTTTCCTTCAGGCCCCGCCCGGCCACGATCGCTACACGGCGTATCGTCAGAACCTCGGCAGGGCGATCCTTCTCGGCCTTGAGTTACTCGTGGCGGGCGACATCATCCGCACAGTGGCAATCTCCCCAACCCTCGAAAATCTCGCCGTCCTCGGCGCCATCGTCGTCATTCGCACCTTCCTGAGTTTTTCCCTCGAAATGGAAGTCAATGGCCGCTGGCCTTGGCAACACGCCCCTCGAAAAAAACCGCTTCCCAACTCACCTCGCAGCGAAGATTCCGCACAGTGATATCCGGCGCCCGTTGGATTCTCCGAACCCTCCTTTTTCCAACTCGGAGACAGGTTCTCATCCCCCAATAAAGGACATCTCGACCTTCGCTGGCAGGGCATCCGGGGCTGCGGAGCGGAGCTCGGAATACCGGTCCTGCCGCTTTCCCCAAAGCGCGGCTACGATTTGGAAAAGCTCTTCATCGTCCGGGTGCTCCCGCCTCATGGTCCCAAGCAAGTCATGCCCTTGGGTGGCAAAAAGACAGGTGAAGAGCCGTCCGTCCGCCGACAACCGCGCCCGCGTGCAACTCCCGCAGAAGGGGGACGAGATGGACGTGATGATACCGAATTCCGCGCTGCCGTCTGTGTAACGGAACCGGGTGGCGACCTCGCCAAAATGAGCTGGGGCCATGGCCTCAAATGCGAACTCTGCGGAAAGTCGCGCCAGAATCTCCTCTCCGCTGACAACCAACCCGCGGTTCCAGTGGTTGTGGTTTCCCACATCCATGAACTCGATGAACCGAAGCGCAATCCCTGTGGCTTTGAAATGCCGTGCCATCGGCAGGATCTGGAGATCATTTACCCCACGTTGCGCGACCATGTTGACCTTCACCCCGAGCCCCGCCGCTCGAGCCGCCGCGATGCCCTCGAGCACTTGATCCGGACGTTTGCCACGACCATTCATCCGACCAAAAATGTCTGGGTCCATCGCATCGAGACTCACCGTGACGCGCTGCAATCCAGCCGCTGCCAGCCGCCCTGCAAATGCCGGTAAAAGCAAGCCGTTCGTGGTCATGGCGACATCTTCCAGATCCGGAAAACGCTTCAGGCAATCGAGGAATTCCACCACCCCGCGGCGAAGAAGCGGCTCGCCGCCGGTGACCCTGAGTTTCCTCACCCCGCAGCGAACGAAGGCTCCGATGAGCCGCTCCAGTTCCCCGAGCTGGATGATCTGGTCGTTTTTAAGAAAGGCATGCTTTTGGTCAAAAATCTCCGCCGGCATGCAATAGGTGCACCGGAGATTACATTGATCGGTGAGCGAGACACGCAGGTCTCTCAGCGGCCGCGCCAGAAGGTCCTCGATGCCTGACTCCGGCCGAGGCTCAGGTGGTGTGGGATTGTTGTTCAATCGAAGTGCTGGAAACGCTAAGTGTGCCTTCTTTGCATGAAAACACTAATCGCGGCGGCGGCCGGACAAAAACAAATCACCATTTCCTGGTTCGGCGCACTGGCCGAGGAGCGGGGCCTGCTCGAGGAGACCGTGGGCACGACGGCTCATACGGCGGGCGACTTCTTGGAGGACTTCGCTTCACGTCACAATGTCGCAGGTCTCCGCGGACACATCCGCATCGCTGTGAATGACGAGTTCGCCCCGCCCGCCCACCCATTGAGGTCGGGGGACAAGGTTGTTTTTCTGATGCCGTTCTCGGGAGGTTGACCGATGTCGTTTCTTATTGAATCCCACCCCATCGCTGTGGCTCCCCTGCGCGAGTGGCTCGCCTCGCCGGACTGCGGTGGGTTTGTTTTTTTCGAGGGCCGGGTCCGCAACCACCATAGGGGTCGGAATGTTACCGGCCTGCGCTACGAGGCGTATCTCGAGTTGGCGCAAAAGGAAGGCCGGCGTCTGGTCGATGAGGTTGCGAGGAAATACGGCGTCCGCGCCGCTGCCATCCATGCGGTGGGCGACCTGCAGCCGGGCGACTTGGCTGTCTGGGTCGGTGCCGCCTCGTCCCATCGCGATCAGGCCTTTGCCGCATGCCGGGACTTGATCGATTCGATCAAGTCGCGCGTCCCCATTTGGAAACACGAAACCTACACCAGTGGCCAGGGGCAATGGATCGAGGGATGCTCCTGCCCGCCGGAAACCAATCTCGCAACACCCACATCCATGCCGACAACCCTACCACTCGAAGACACCTTTACCGACATCATTGCAAAAGCCCAAAGCGGGCTTGGGCTCAACGACGAGACGCTTGCCGCCCGGGCCGGCGCAAGCCTCCCGGAGATTTCAAATCTGAAAAATGGCGTGGTGGATCAGGTCACTCTCCACAAGGTTGCCACCGCTCTGGGACTCGGAGCCGACGCCCTGCTGGCTCTCGCGCAGTCCCGCTACAACCCAAGCCCCATTGAGGTCCCCGAGGGCCTCGCTCATTTCAACTCCGTGTTCGATGGCATGACTGTGAATTCCTTCCTCGTCTGGGATGCCGCGACAAAAGACGCCGCATTGTTCGACACGGGCTCGGATGGTCAGCCGATGCTCGACTTCGCTCGAAAACACGGCCTCAAGGTCAAACACATCTTCATCACCCACATCCACACCGATCATATTTTCGACTTGGATCGCTTGGTGGAAAAAACCGGTGCGCACGCCTGGGTCTGCGGGAAAGAACCTCTGGCCGGAGCGGAATCGTTCTCTCTCGGCCGCATCTTTCCACTCGGTAGCCTGATGGTGGGGACCCGTCCCGGCAGTGGCCATGCGGCAGGCGGGGTGACGTATTTCATCCAAGGCCTCGCGAAGCCCGTTGCTGTGGTGGGCGATTCCCTCTTTGCAGGATCGATGGGCCGGGCCTTGGTCTCCTACGCTGATGCCCTGCGCCACAACCGCGAGCAGGTGCTCACTCTTCCCGACGCCACCATCATCTGCCCGGGCCACGGGCCCCTCACAACCGTTGGCGAACAAAAATACGCCAATCCCTTTTTTGCCTTCTGACCGACCGGGGGGGCTGTCCCTCGGATTTGTTCAGAGCATTTTCCGGCGCGGCTTGGTGAAGAGCATCGTGCCGTTCGGCGTTTCCTTGGTCTCAAGAACGGCAAAGAGGTTTTCAAAGGCTTGCTGAATGCCGCCGGTCATCTCCTCGGGCAAGGGGTAGGCGTCGAGACATTCTTTCCGAGGCTTGGTGAGAAAAGGATTCGCAATGCCTCCCGCAGCCAGCCTCCCGATCAGGAATATCTCGAAGGCGCGGGCCGCTTTTTCAATGGTGAGTCCGTGATAGGATGCCTCCCGTTCCGCATCCAGAGCGGTGCAGCGGGTCGCATACGGGCCTTGAACGAGGGCGCGATGGATTTCGCGGAATGCCGCCATCACCTCAGGCCTGATATTTTCTGGAGGCTCGGAGAGTCCACTCGCGTAGTCGTCCACCGCCTTCGGCACAGTGGAACCGGTGCGCTCCAGGCGGGCGAAATAATTGTCGAGCGCGTGGAACCATTCGTGGGCGAGCGAGCCGGGTCCGTTTTTTCTGGTGAGGTTGATGACCACCCTGTCCGTCTCGTAGTGCGCGGCGGCTGCATTTTTCCCTCCGCACCCGCGGGCCCCGAACGCCAAGGCCAGGGAACCATCCAGCGAGACGGCCATGGGCGTAATGCCGAGCGCTTCCGAAAGGTCCATGAAGGCGTCGAAGGAGTTGTTGAGGTCGAGTTGGCGGCGGGTCTCCTGCACGGACTTTCCAAACTGCACGCCGCGGAACCCAAACGCTCCAGTAAACATCTCCGGTCTCACATCGCCCTCTCGGCGGGCGGGGCCGGTGCGCGGTTCGTTGGCTTCCGCGCTTTGCTCGCGGCGGAGGGATTTCCATCGAAGAACGAGTTCCATGGTGTTTCCGGCGAGCCAGTCGTGGGCCGCCTTGAGGCTCTGGAAGCCGCTCTGGAGGCGGACGACGCCTCGGCTCGAATTTCTTCCCACGAAAAACTCCCCGCTCCCGGTGTCTTGAAAGATTTTAAAATGTGGTCCGCCATTTTGCCTTCGCTTGGCTTTCAAATACGCTGGGTATCCCAGCGAGTCGTAACGTTCGACCGCTTCGCGCAACCTCGGGAGCATCGAAATTGCCTTGTTGAATTCCTCAATTGGCAACGGCGACTCCACGTCGAGCAAACGGGCGGTGAGCGCGCGCACCGCAGCAACTGTGCGCCCCCACTCCATCAGCTCCGGATCGCCGGCCGGCTTTTTCGGAATGAAATCCCGAAGAGCGCAAAGTGCCGCCACGCGCCGCGGCTCCATATCCGCATCAAGAAGCGCCTTGGCATCGGGCGCCGGCAAATGCTCGGCGAGCGTGATCTCGCGCGGATCAGCGGGCAGATCCACCCGAAGAGCATCGCGCAGAGTGTGGCGACCATCCTTGCGCGCCCCGTCGATCTTTTGGCCGAAGTCTTCAATGGCAGCCGCGAGCATTGGAGAGGGTGGGGGTTGCGTGTAGTCCCGGCGAGACACTGAAAAAGAAGGGGAAGATGGTGCGCGATGCAGGGTTTGAACCTGCGACTTCTTGCGTGTGAAGCAAGCGCTCTACCACTGAGCTAATCGCGCGAGTCGGCAGTCATCCTAGCTGGCGGGAGTGGGTTTTTGCAAACTCAATTAAGGGGGGGCTTGGGAGCTTTTTGCTCGTGCGGGAGGTCGAGCGTGGTCCAGGCGGCGTTGGCTTTGGAGCTCGCGACGGCGGCTTCGATGAAGGCCATGCCGCGCACGGCGTCTTCGATGTTTGGGTAGTCCATCGTGAGCGGGTCTGGCGGTTGATTGTCCAGAACGGCGGCGAGATGGTTGGCGAAATTGCGGTAGATGTTGGCGAAGGCTTCGAGGTAGCCTTCGGGGTGTCCGGGCGGGGTGCGGGTGGCTGCGGCGGCGGCTTTGCCGAGGTGGCCCATGGAGGCTCGGAGGACTTCGATGGGGATGTCGGGGCCTTTGAGGAGGGGCGTGGTTGGCTCGCCGATGAAGTGGTCGGGCCATCTGAGGACGAGGGTATTTGGCTCGCGCTGGTGCCACTCGAGGCTGCCTTTTTCGCCATGGACGCGGATGTTGAGGTTGTTTTCCTCGCCCACGGAGATCTGGGAGGCGTGGAGGATGCCCTTGGCGCCGCCTTCGAAGCGCAGGAGCATATTGGCATCGTCATCGAGGAGTCGGCCTTCGACAAAGGTGGTGAGGTCGGCGGCGAGCTCCTTGATGCGGAGGCCGGTGATGTATTCGGCGAGGTTTTCGGCGTGGGTGCCGATGTCGCCGACGCAGCCGGCGGGTCCGGAGCGGGCCGGGTCGGTGCGCCAAGAGGCTTGTTTTTGACCTGATTCTTCGATGCGTGTGGCGAGCCAGCCTTGGGGGTATTCGACCACGACTTTGCGGATTTTTCCGAGTCGGTTTTCGAGGATTATTTGGCGGGCTTCCTTGACGAGCGGATAGCCGGTGTAGTTGTGGGTGAGGGCGTAGAGGAGGCCGGTGCGTCGGACGATATCCCGGAGTTCCAGGGCTTCGGCGAGGTCGAGTGTGGCAGGCTTGTCGGAAACGACGGGGAAGCCATGCTCCAAAGCACATTTGGCGGCGGGGAAGTGGATGTGGTTCGGGGTGGTGATGGAGACGAAGTCCATGCGCTCGTGGAGTGGCAGGGCGGCTTCGGATGACATCATTTCTTCGAAGGTGCCGTAGCAGCGGGAGGGGGGGAGGAAGAGGTCGGCTCCGGAGTCGCGGGATCGCTGTGGGTCGCTGCTGAAGGCTCCGCAGACGAGTTCGATGCGGCCGTCCATGGCTGCGGCGATGCGGTGCACGGCGCCGATGAATGCGCCGCGGCCGCCGCCGACCATGCCCATTCGGATTTTTCGTTGGGATGCAGGTGTGTTCATTTGGTTTTTCTGTTCTTTTTTAAGGCGGAATTGAAGGCGATTTCGGTTGGGTGGACCTCGAGGGCGAAGTCGACGTTTTCCTTGTCGAAGGCCTCGAGGATGGGAGTCCATCGTCTGGCGAAATCATCGAATCCGGCCTGCCAGTATTGCTGCGAGGTGGGTGGGAAGGCGAAGTGTGCGTGCCAGATTGAGGAGCCTGTGAAGCCGTTGACGACGACGCATCGGGGATTTTTTTGAAGCCTGGTTCCTCATTGAAAAACGCCTGTGCGGCTTTGGCGGTGAGGATCATTTTTTCCGCAGCGCGGCAGGGAGATCGTTCTCTGCGAGAAGTTGCCGGATTTGGCGGCGGGAGTTAGCGGCGCTTTTTTTTGGCTCCGAAGCGCATGCCTTTGTGGGTGCGGACGCCTTTGGCTCCTTTGAGGGAGGACATCACGTTTTCCTCGTTGAAGAGGGCGGTGTAGATGTAGTTGAAATTGTCGATTTTGAGGCGTGGGACGCTTTGACCGATGAAGCGTTCGATGTCGAGGATGTGCGGGAGTTCCTCGGCGGTCATGATGGTGAAGGCTTCGCCGACGGATTGGGCGCGGCCTGTTCGGCCAATGCGGTGGACGTAGTCTTCGGGGTGTTGGGGGACGTCGTAGTTGATGACGTGGCTGACACCTGCGACATCGATGCCGCGTGCGGCGATGTCGGTGGCGACCATGACTTCGTAGCGTCCGGCTTTGAAGCCTTCGAGGGCATCGACGCGTTCGGTCTGGGTGCGGTTGGAGTGGAGTGTGGCGACGGAGTGGTTGCTCTTTTTGAGTTGGCGGGAGATGCGGTCGGCTCCGTCCTTGGTGCGGCTGAAAATGAGGACGCTGTCGAAATTTGTGCGTTCGAGGAGGGTGAGGAGGAGGTCGAATTTCTGATCAACGGCGACGGGGTAAAGGGCGTGGGAGACGGTCTCGGCCGGGGAGCGTCGGGCACCGATCTCGATGCGTTCGGGGTTTTTCAGGCACCATGCGGAGAGGCGTTGGATTTCCTCGGGAATGGTGGCGGAGAAAAGCAGGGTTTGTCTTTCCTTTGGGCACTGATCGACGATGCGGCGCACGTCGGGAAGGAAGCCCATGTCAAGCATGCGATCGACTTCGTCGAGGATGAGGAATTGGAGCGAGCTGAGGTCGACGAGGCCTTGCTGCATGTGGTCGAGAAGGCGGCCTGGAGTGGCGACGATGACGTCGCAGTGGCGTTTGAGGTCGTCGCGTTGTTTGCCGTAGCCCACTCCGCCGTGGATGAGGGAGACTTCGGTGTGCATGAAGCGCATGTAGTCGCGGAAAGCTGTCTCCACCTGCATGGCGAGTTCGCGTGTGGGCTCGAGGACGAGGCAGCGGATGCGTGGTTCGGGGTGGTCGAGTTTTGAAAGAACGGGGAGGGCGAATGCGGCGGTTTTTCCGGTGCCGGTTTGTGCCGATGCGACGAGATCGCGGCCTTCGAGGATTACGGGAATTGCGCGGAGTTGGATGGGTGTGGCCTCTGAGTAACCCATGCGTTGCGCCCCGTGTAAGATAGGCTCTGAGAGCCCGAGATTTTGAAATGACATCGCCCCTTTGTGCCTGTTCCGGGGTCGGCGGGCAATGAAAAGGGCAATCCTCCGTTTTGACGGGCTTGACTTGTGGGTTGCGGGACTTGAATAAATGCACGCACACATGACAGCTACAGAGATTTTCGGGCGATTGAGTGCGGAGCAGTCCGGCGAGGTTTTGAACTGGTTTGCGGAGAACGACCGTCCGGCTTACAAGAGTTGCGCCGCGATGCTGGCGACTCGGAGGAAGTTGCGGCCGGTTTACGTGGAGCGGAAACCGCGCGATGAAAAAAACCTGTGGATCAAGGAGTCTCTGGCGCGCCCGGGGAATGCGGATCTCGCTCTTGAGCTTCTGCAGGTGTGGACGCTTGGGTGCAATGAGAAGATGGTGTGTGAATTTTTGGATGCGCTGGCGATTCCGCACAATGGCAAGGGGCTGATCGACGATTTGCCTGTGGAGCCTGATGGGGAGAGGGTGGCCAAGGCGTTTGGGAGTCTGGTCGGCAGCTATCCGGCTTCGGCGGTGTTTGTGTATTTGAATTTGTTTACCAGCATGGATGCGTCGGGTTGGCCAGTGCTTCGCGGGTTGCTGGAGAGCAATCCTGTGCTGTCGGGGGAGTCTGTTGTGCCCGTGCGATGAGTTCTTACATTCAATCGCTGGATGGTGCGCTGGAGACTTTCCAGTCGCTGCGTTCGTTGGAGCCTAAAGTGAAGGAGGCGGCGGATCTTGTGTTGGCGTGCCTCAAGTCGGGTGGGAAGTTGCTCATTTGCGGAAATGGCGGGAGCGCTGCGGACAGCGGCCATATCGCCACGGAATTCACTTGCCGCTTCCAGGCCGACCGCAGGCCGTATCCGGCCATTGCGCTGAGTTCGGATGGCGGGTTGCTGACGGCGATTGGAAATGACTATGCGTTCCAAGATGTCTTTGCGCGTCAGGTCAGGGCGTTTGGAAAGCCCGGGGATGTTTTCATCGGCCTCTCGACGAGTGGGAAGTCCCGGAATGTGCTTTCGGCCATTGAGGAGGCCAAGCGTATTGGTATGAAGGCGATCGTGCTGCTTGGGAAGGGTGGGGGATTCACCAAGGGGGCGGCTGATATTGAAATTCAGGTTGTGGGGGGGGTGACTGCGCGGATTCAGGAGGCGCACAAATTCCTACTCCATGCGATGTGCGAGTTGGTGGAGCCGGGGCTGGAGAAGGAGTAGCGGGGCGGCAGCTGCTGGTGGCTACTATTTTAGTTCGATGGCTTTTCCGCCGGACTTTGTCGAGACGCGCCTTAGCTCCTTCAAGTCTTCGGAGTTGGATTCGAAGGTGATGAAGTTGATTTTGGCGGGTTTTCCATCAGTGTTTTTAACAGCTTCCGCAGCTTGTCTGACCTCGTTCCAAGGAATCGCGGAGCGATGGATTGAGGATTCAAAGCCGCCGTCGGTGATAACGAATACGACATCCGGTTGCATCTTGGCCGCAAGTTGGAGAACGCCGACGAAGCCGTTAGGGCTGCTAACAACACTTTTGCTTGATGCGGACATCGTCCCGCCTTCATTCCATTCGTTTTCGATCCAGAGGTTGGCCGCATCACGATTGCCTTGGCTTGCCGGAACAAGTTCCATTTGAAAGGGTTTGTAGTGTCTTACGAATTGGATGATTCCAAACCTCGATGTGATGGGAAATTTTTTAACGAGCTCCAAGGTTTCCTGTTTGATTTTTGAGAAAGGGGTTCCGGATTTTTGTGCTTTTAATATGACGGATGAGGAAACGTCGAAGGCCATGAGGATGCGTTGGCCAGCCGATTCCACCCCGAGAAAACTCAATCCTTTTCCGCCAAACCCTCCACTGCCTGCGGCGGCGGCTCCGGAGGCGGTGCCCATGGCCTCGGAGTTGGAGAGGGAGGCGACTTGGTCGGCGACGAGTTGGGAGGGGTCGAGGGGGAGCATCTGGTCGAGGGGCATTTCCGGCACGTCGGGGAGGGAGAAGGCGGTGGGGCGCGTGCTTTGCATTTTGTCGCTGAGGGTGGGTTTGGGGGCGATGGCGTCAAGGGCGGCCATGTTCATCTTGTGTTCGCGTTTTTTTGCGGGCAGTCGGATGTCCTTTTTGACAACGAAATTGGCCGGTGCGGGAAAGATGTATCGTGCGACGATGAAAATACCGGCGATGACGCCGACCCCGACGTGGAGGAGGACAACACCGATGAGAATGGAGACGAGCATCTTGAGGCGGCGCTTTTTAGATGCGGCGTCTTCTGTGAGAAAGGATTCGACGGCGGCCATGGTGGTTATTCTTCTTCGGAGGCTGAGTCGGCAAATGTGACGCCTGTGATTTCGGCACGGGCGCAGACGTTGAGCACGGCGACGATGCGCTGGTGGTTTGCCGCGTCGTCGGCATCAATGGTGATGAGGGCTTCGCTTTTATTGGCTGCGGCGGATTCCTTGAAGCGCTTGAGGGTGGCGAGAAGCTTCGGCATATCGGGGCTATCGGGACCGTCCATTGGTTGCTCGTTGAGCACGACTTGGCCGCCGGCCTGGATTTGGATGCGTTGTTCGTCGGGAATATCCACGACCTCCTCCTGTGCGACGGTGCCGGGGAGGCCGATATTGATGTCGCTTTCCTGTTTGATGGGCTTTGCCGAGACCATAAAAAAAACGAGCAGGAGGAACACCATGTCGATCATGGGGCCCATTTGCATTTCAACGGTCTGGGTATCTTTGCGGCGGAGGCGCATGGGGTGGGGTTTGGATCAGTCTTGGTAAGTGCCGAAGATGACGTTGACGGCACCGGCTTCGCTGGCGATTTTCATGAGTTCTTTGATTTGTTTGCCTGGGGTGTTTTTGTCGGCGCGCACGTAGATACGGAGGGGTGGGGTGACTTTGAAGCGTTCTTTGAGGTGGGCGGTGAGTTCCTTTTTGTTGGAGGGTTTTTGGCCGATGTAGTAAGCGCCGTTTCCATCGATGCTGATGATGTCGCGATTGGAGAGGTCGTTGGGAATGCTGGCGTTGGTTGCTGTGGGGAGTTTGATCTCCACCTTGACCTGTTCCTTGGAAATTTTGGTAGTGACCATGAAAAAAATCAGCAGCAGAAAGGTCATGTCGATCATCGGAGCAAGTTGGAACCCGATTTCGTCTTCCTGTTTTTTGGCGATTTTCATGGTTTTCGAAAACTCTTAACCCGTTGGGGACGGGGTGCGGTGATTATTCGGCGGGTTGTTCGTATTCGGCGGAGGCGCCGGCGAGTTTGATTTCGCCGCTGAGGAGGTCGAGCATGAAGGTGACGCGTTTCTGGATTTCTCCAAAGTTCATTTGGAGGAGGTTGCGGAAGTAGAAGTAGAGGAACATGGCGGGAATGCCGATGAGGAGTCCGGCGGCGGTGGTGACCATCGCCTCGCCGATGCCACCTGCGAGATCGGCGGGTTCGGATTTTCCTGCGGCGAGCATATCGAAGGAGGCGATCATCCCTGTGACGGTGCCGAGAAGGCCCAGCATGGGGCCGATGGTAGCGAAGACGTTGAGGTAGTTCACCCAGATGTTGAGTTTGGTTTCCTCGTTGGCGAGGGTCTCACCTGCGGCTTGTTCCATGGAGAGTTTGTTGGCGAGGTCCCGCTCGAAATTGACCTTGAGGAGGGCGGCGGCCATGGTGTTTGCGAAGACGTTGGGCTCGGCGTGGCAGAGGGCGTAGGCCGAGGAGGCATCGCGGGCTTGCATGTATTGGCCGATGGCTTCGACTTGGGACTTGGGCATGAGTTTTTTGCCACTGATTTGAAGGAAGCAAAAGACGCCGACGGCTGCTGTGCCGATGGAGCATGCCAGGAGCGGCCACATGAGGGCGCCGCCGGAGTTGAAGAGATCCATGAGGGTTTTGTCCTTTGGCGGCTTGGCGCCGGGCGGTGTGGCGGCGGGATCTTGGGCCAGAGCTGGCAGAATCATCGCGAGGGCGATGAGTCCGAGGAAAACGGATGTGAACATTTTGGCGGCTACGGTTGGTTTTTTCATGGTTTTGTCTTCTCTGATTTTTTGGTGGCGGATGTTGGCTCGTTGGTGGCAGTAGCGGAGTCTGTGGGAGGGGCGGGCGAGGAGGTGATCCCATCTTGGAGTTCCTTGCGGGCCTCGGCTTCGGAGTCTTGGGCGAGTTGGTCCGGGGTGAGGGTGGCGAGGTATTCGCGGGCGCGGGCGGCTTCTGGAGTGGCCGGGTAGAAAGTGACGATATCGCGGGAAGTTTCGAGGGCGAGCCGGGTTTGGTTGGAGGCTTGGTAGATGCCGGTGGCGCCCCAGAGTCCCCGGGCGGCTTTTTCGTTGTCGGAGCCGAAGAAGAGGGCTGGGTAAAGGTAGAGTTCGAGAACCTTGTTGTAGAGTTCGTGGCGTTGGTCGATGACGTTGGAGTCGATGTCCCAGCGGGGATTTTCTTTGAGGAAGTCGCGGAGATCCTTGTCGGCGGCTTGGGCGAGAATGTAGTTGGCTTCGATGAGGATCTGGGGGTCTTCGGTTTCGACGGCGAGTTGTTTGGCTTGTTCGATGGCTTCGGAGGCGCGGCCGGTGGCGACCATGGCGCGCAGGCGGCCTTGTTTGGCGAGGGCCTTGTCCTCGTTGCTCCAGGATTTCTCCTCGATGAGGGTGAACAGTTCGAGGGCGCGATCGGCTTTATCGGAATCCCCTGTGGCGAGGAGCGCATTGCCGAACGAGCACCCGATGGCGCCTGCGGGGGAACGGGCCGTGGGGAGCCAGGGTTCGTGTTTTTTCCAGTGGGCCTCGAGTTCGTAGATGGTGGTGGTGGATGGGTTGCGGAGGCGTGCCTCGAGGGCGGGATCGGACCTGAACTCGATGGAGACCACGTCGGAGCGGGGAATGGACACTGTCGCCATGGCGGAACTTGGGGCTGGGGGCGTCCCGGGGGCGTCGGCGTTGAGGGAGACGCGCAGGCGGATGACGTTTTCATCGGCTGAGGCGATATCCCCGGCGCGGCGGTCGCCGTTTTTAAGGATGAGCACGTCCTGTGCGGGGCAGAGGGTGGCTGTGGCGAGGAGGATGGCGAGGGTGCGTTTCATCCTTGGGCGGGAGGGGGTTCAGCTTGCGGGGTGTCTTGGGCTGGAGTGCCTGTTGGGAGGGGGGAGTGGGGGAGCGGGCCACCGAGAGCTTGCAAGCGGGCGCGGGCGGTGGCGGATTCGGGGAATTCCTCGAGGTCGGAATTATCGACGAGTTCGCTGTAGGTGCGGCGGGCGCTGGTGGTATCCGCGATTTTCTCGAAGGCTTCCCCGCTGCGGACGTAGGCTTTGGCGACCCAAGGTTTCCAGCGTGTGTGCATCACGTAGATGCGTTGGTAGTAGGGGATGGCTTTTGTCGGGTTGCCTTCGGCCATGTGGAGTTCGCCGATGTTGTAGAGGGCCTCGGCTTTGAGGTCGCCTTTGGTGGACTCGTTGGCGAGGACGGCTTCAAACACGCGCCGGGCCTCGTTGGTTTCGCCTCGCGTGGCGTGGAGCTTTGCTTTGGAGAGCATGGTGGCACCGAAGATGGCGGAGCCGAGATTTTCGCGTTCGAAGCGGGTGTAGTAGTCGAGGGCGAGTTTGGGATTGCCGCGCTTGAGTTCGATGTCGCCGAGGGAGGCGAGGATGCGATCTTTTTGCATGGCACGGGGGTTCCACCGAAGGGCATCACGGAGCATGGCCTCGCCAGCGGCCTCGCGTCCGGAGGCGATGAGGGCGTTTGCGATTTCGACGAGGAGTGCGGGGCTGTCGGTGCGCACGTCGGCGAGATTGGCGGCTTGGACGAGGAGGCTGCGGTATTGCTCGGGATCGGATTTTTGAAAAATCCGGGCTTGGGCGCAGAGGAGGCGGGCTTGGAGGGTCTTCTGGCCCTTGGACTCTGCATCGGTGGTCATGTCCCGGATGAGGGCCAGGTATTGCATGGAATCCTGTGGGCCGCGGTAGAGGCGGGAGAGGGAGGGGAAGAGATCGTCAACCGAGCGGATGGCGGGGTCGTTGCCGTAGAGTTGAATGGCTTTCCAGTGGATGTCGCGGGCCTTTTCGGGCTGTTCCTGCTGGCGGTGATACCAGGCGAGGTTGCCGATGGCTTCGGCGACGCGGGAGGACTTCGGAGAGCGATCCACGAAGCCTTGCATGAGTTCGCGGTAAGCCTCGTATTCTTCCATGAGTTTGAGGGCTTCGGCTGTGCGGAAGACGCCCTCTTCGTGGAGCTTCACATCGGTGGTGGGGATTTGTTTAAAAACATCGATGCCATCCTGCATGAAGCCCTCGTTCATGAAGGCGTTGCCGAGAAGCACGCGGGCTTCGCTGTTCTCGGGTTCGCCGGGAAAATTCTCGAGGTAGCTGTGAAGTTCGTCGATGGCCGTGGTGTAGCGCTCCATCTGCTGGGCGCAGTAGGCGATTCGGAATGTGGCGGCGCCGCGTTGGCGGCCGTTGGGATTTTTCGCCAGATAATCGGCCATGGCCTCGCGACAGGCGTCGAACTGCTTGTCGAAGGAATAGGTCATGGCAAGCCAATAGGCCGCGCTGTCGGCGAGATTGTCCTTGGGATGGCGTGTCAGGAAGTCTTCAAAGGCCTTCGCGCTGTCGGTGTTTTTCTCGGCTTGAAGCAGGGCAAATGCGCGCATGAAGCGGGCTCGGGGTGCGTTTGTGGAGTCTGGAAATGTCTCGGCGATGTGGCCGAAGGCGATGGCGGCGTCCTCGCTGCGAAGGTTGGATTGGAGGGCCTCGGCCTTCATGAAAAGAACTTCTGGAACGAGCTTCGACGTCGGGAAGAGTTCAACGAATTTTTGAGCCGAGGAAATCGTGTGAGGCCAATCCTCGAGAGCACTCCAGCACCGGACGACATTGAGGGCGGCTTGCTCGGTGAGGGGGCTGGCGGGGAGTTCATTGATCATGTTCTCCATGATGAGGGCCGCCTCGCGGTAGCGCTTCATCTGGAGGTATGCAATGGCGAGGCGGAAGCGCAGGGCGGTGTCGAAGTTTTGAACCTTGCGGAAATTTTCCAATTCACGTTTCACTTCATTGACGATGCGGGAGTAGAGGATTTTTGAGAAGGGATCGCCGCCGGCTGTGGCTTGGGCTGCTTGGAGTTTGCTTTCGAGGGCGGCGAGGCGTTGCTCTTGGTGCTTGACGAGGCGTTCGAACGTCCAGACGCGCTGGAGACAGATGATGGTTTTGCGGAACTCGCCCTGTTCCAGCCAATGGTTCCCGAGTTTGAGCGTGAGGGTTTGGAATGAGATGAGCTGGGGGATGTCGGCCATGCGCGGGTATTCTTCGGTGACCACTTGCATCGCGGAGTCGTAGTCGCCGAGCTCCAGGAGCGCATAGAGTTGAAAAATAACGGCGCGGCCGCGTGTGTCGGGGCTGAGCTTCGGCTTCAGTTGGGCGTAGTAGTCTGCAGCTTCGCGGAATTTCCCGTCGAGAATCCAAGATGTTCCGACAAGCGAGCGGGCTTCTCCGAGGCGTGCGGCGGAGGGATTTTGGCGGACGAAGAGAGGGTTTTTCTCGGCATCCGCGGGGAAGAGGGTGATGAACTTTTCGAGGGCCTCACGGGCGGTCGCGTATTCCTTCTCCTGCATATTGGCCATGCCGAGCCAGAAGGTGAGATCCTGGATCTGTGCCGGGGTCATTTGAGTTTGCGGATTCGGAGGGGTGGCCGCGAGCGCCTCGTTTATCGCGGGGATCGCCTCGGCATAGCGATTGAGCTGAATAAAACAAATCGCGATGGGGAAGAGGGAATTGTAGGTCGCGACCTTTGCGTCCTCCGAGGTGCCGTAGTCTTGCTTGAAGCCGAGGTAGGCATCCAGCGCTCCCTGATAATTTTTTTCGTTGTAAAGGGTGCGGGCCTGAGTGAACGCCTCGTTGGCTGTGAGGCCAGCGGAGACGACCGGCGCCGGTGTCTGTGCGGCTTTTTTTTGAGCCTGCGCGGGTGCCGCCTCTGGCAGAAATGCCAAGGCTGTCGCTACGAGAGCCAAGCCGCGATGTGGACGTTTCATTTTTTAGAGGGGAAGGGAGGGACCTGTGATAGTCAAAAAAGCCGCAGTAGAGGAAGCATAAAGGGAATGGAAGAAATCAAAAGTCCACAGCCCGTGAACTGGCGACGCAAAGGCGGTTGAGAGATTTCGACTTGTGCGAGAGGCGGGGATGTTGAAGTCTCGCCAGCTATGAGATGTCTCTCCCAATCGCAACTCCTCGCCTGCGCCGTTGTCACGCTTTTCACCTGCTCTCTGTCGGACTCCTACGCATCGAAAAAGCCCGCGATCCCTGTCCTAGCCGCTCTCGACAACAAGGCTCTTGCACAAAAAACAGGAAAGACCATTGCTGTGGAAGGCGTGGTCACAAGCGTGGGGAAGGGGAGCAAGGACGGTGTTCGTTTTCTCGATTTCTCACAAAGCAAGACCACGGGATTTGTGGCGGCGGTCTTCCCTGTGGCCTACCCGAAAATGGATGCCCTCAAAAACTATCTGGGAAAAACGATCCGGGTCACTGGCGAGCTGGAGAAGTATAAAAAGCGCACGCAGATCAAGATCCTCAAGGCGTCCCAGATCAAGGTTCTGCCAACTCCCGCGCCGAGGCCGACTCCTGCTAAGAAAAAAAGCTGAGGAGTTGACCTGCGAGCCTGGACGAAAGCAGCTCCCGGGTTGAAATCAATCGCCCGCCAGCATGGCGCGGAGGCTCGCGAAGGATGCGGCCATGTTTTCCTTCGGGATGGGGCGGGTCACGATCTCTTCGTAGGTTTCGGCGAGAACGCATTCGCCCTCGATCTCGTGGAGGAACGGGCTTGGCCGGCAGTGCATCGCGGAGCCGAACTTCATGCGATTGCGGCAGTGGGTGATCGTGAGGGATTTCATGGCGCGGGTGATGCCGACGTAGAAAAGCCGGCGTTCCTCGTCGACAGTGCCCTCCGTTTTGGAGCGCTCGTGAGGGAGGAGTCCATCCTCGGCGCCGATGAGGAAAACGTGGGGGAATTCGAGGCCCTTGGCGGCGTGGAGGGTAATGAGAGTGAGACCGGTGGCATCCTCTTTTTTGTCTTCTTCGCGCTCGCGGTTGAGCGAGAGTTCGTCGAGGAAATCCTGCACCGAGCCACGTTTCCTGGACTGGTGGGAGGCGAGGGCGTTGAGGATTTCCTTGGCTCCGGATTCACGGTTGAGAGCCTCCTCGGGGGTTTTGCAGGAGCGTTTAAGGTCGTCGAAATATCCGGTATCCGTGAGGTAGCGGGTGACGATAGCAAAGGCATCGGCGCCGGGGGTGAGGAGGTGGATGCGCGTGGCGGCCAGATCCTCCGCGAATGTGCGAATGGAGGCGGCTGTTTTTTTTGTGACCTCGGGTTCGAAAGCCGGGTCGGTGAGAGTGTCGAAAAGGCTGCGATGGGCCTTGGCGCTGTGCTCGAGAGCAATCTCGACGCTTGTCGGCCCGATGCCGCGCGGCGGAGTGTTGATGATCCGGAGCAGTGAGATGTCATCCTGCGGATTGATAAGGCAGGTGATGGTTGCCAGAACGTCCTTGATCTCCCGGCGGTCGAAAAAACTTTTCCCTCCGACGAGGCGGTAGGGGATGCGCATGCGGCGGAGGTTTTCCTCGAGAAGGCGCGATTGGGCGTTCATGCGGTAGATCACGGCGAAGTGCTCCCAGGGAATGCCGCCTGCGGTGCGGATGGCTCCGGCCTCGCCGACGACGAACTCGGCCTCGGTTTTATCATCCGGCACGGCAACGACGTGGACGGGGTCTCCCCCCTCCATCGAGCTCCAGAGGTTCTTCACGCGGCGGCGGGGGTTGTTTTTGATGAGCCGGTTCGCGGTGGTGAGGATGGGATTCGTGCTCCGGTAGTTTTGCTCGAGACGGATGACCTCGGGATTTGGGAAATGCTTTTCGAACTCCAGAATGTTGGTCACTTCGGCTCCGCGCCATCCGTAGATGCTCTGGTCGTCATCGCCCACCACACAAACATTGGGAGGGTTGCCCGAGGCCAGAAGGCTCACCAGGTCGAGCTGCAGGCGGTTTGTATCTTGGAACTCATCGACGAGCATGTGGCTGAAGCGGCCCCGCCATTTGTCCCGAACGCCTGGGTGCTCGTTGAGGAGCCGCACGGCCTGCACGAGCAGGTCATCGAAATCCATCGCGTTGAGGGCATGGAGCTCGCGGTTGTAGCGGGAATAAACAGCACCGATGATGGTTTCGTCGTCCTGTGGTGCGCTCCAGCCGTTGTTCTTGGCTTTGCTGATCAGGTTTTTCGCGAGTCCGGGATCGAGTTTTTCATCCTTGGCGGTGACGCGGTTGATGACTTTTTTTATCAAGCCGGTCTGGTCGCCGTCGTCAAAGATGGTGAAGTTGTTTTTGTAGCCAATCTTCTCGGCATCTGCCCGGAGAATGCGCACGCAGAGGGCGTGGAACGTGGAGGCGGTGATCTCATCGGCTTGTTCCTCGCTGAGCATGCCGCCTATGCGCTCCTTCATTTCGCGGGCGGCTTTGTTCGTGAATGTGACGGCGAGAATCTTCGAGGCGGGCGTGCCCGTGGAGACAAGCCAGGTGATGCGTGCCACGATCGTGCGTGTTTTTCCGGTGCCCGCGCCGGCGAGGATGAGGAGGGGCCCATTCTCATGCGTCGCGGCGCGTTGCTGCTCGGGGTTCAGGTCGTAGAGGCGGAAGCGGGACATGAGTGGATTTTCAAGTTTAAGGAGTGGCTTTCGGGACCTGCGGGAGGATTGCGCGCTCAGGCATTTCCAAAATCGATGCGCTCATCTTGGTGGAGGTCAATGTGTGCGCGGGGCAGGTCTTGGGAGACTACGGCAAATCGTAGCGGGCAAATCGAGCGAGCACGCCCGGGTAGAGGATATGCTCGGCCTCTTGGATTCGCGCATGCAGGGTCTCCGGGGTGTCTCCCGGAAGGATGGGGACTTCGGACTGCGCAATCACCTCGCCGGTGTCCATGCCGGAATCCACGAAGTGAACCGTGCAGCCGGTGAGGGGGACTTCGGCTGCAAGAGCTTGCTTCCATGCCTCGAGGCCGGGGAAGGCCGGGAGAAGCGAGGGGTGGATATTGATGATGCGGCGGGGAAATGCTTCGAGTAATGGGGCCTTGACGAGCCGCATGTAGCCAGCGAGCACGACCAAGTCGGCGCCGGCCGCTTGAAGCTCCGCCACCAGTCTCCTCTCGACGGCATCGGACAGACGGGTGCGGTATTTTTCCTCGTGGATCACGAGGGTTGGGATGCCGAGGTCCTCTGCCAGAGTGAGGAGGCCGGATCCAGGAACGTCGGAGGCTGCGAGGACGGGGCGTGCGGAAATGCGGCCAGCCTGTATCTCCGCGAGAAGTGCGCGGAAGTTGGAGCCTTTTCCAGAACCAAGGATGGCAATTTTGAGCTGCGGCATACAGGAGAATTCATACCACCAATGGGCAGGTGAGGGAGGTTTATGTTTGAATAATTAAGTTTTGAGTTCGGGATTGTCTCACGGCGGTGACAGGTTTAGTTGTGGTCTCCTTTGTTGCTTCCAATCCTTCACCCATGAAAGTGAACTCCCGCCTCACCTCCCTCCATAAGAAGGTGGACAGTGCTCTCGACCGTTGGCTGCCCTCCGAGAAAACCAAGCCTGTCACTCTGCATCGAGCGATGCGATACAGCCTCTTTGCCGGCGGTAAGAGACTGCGACCCATCCTTTGTCTTGCGGCTGCGGAGGTCTGCGGAGGTAAGCCCACAGGCGCCTTGCCAGCCTCCTGCGCGGTTGAGTGCATTCACACGTATTCGCTCATCCACGACGATCTTCCCTGCATGGATGACGATGATTTGCGGCGTGGACGCGCCACGACGCACAAGGTCTTCGGCGAAGGCCTCGCTGTCCTTGCAGGCGATGCTCTGCTGACCATCGCCTTCGAAATGCTTGCGGAGACCAAAGAGACAGCGCGCTACGGGTTGCAGGATTTTTTTAGTGAGTTGACGAGAGCGGCCGGAAGCAGCCTCTTGATCGGTGGTCAAGTCGCCGACATGGAGGCTGAAAACAAGACATCCACTCCCAAGGAGTTGCTTTTCATCCACCGTGGCAAAACCGCTGCGATGATCGCAACGAGCCTGCGCCTCGGCGCGATGAGCGCGGATGCGACCCCTGCCGACCTCAAGGCGTTGGGCAAATTTGGCGAGAATCTCGGCCTCGCATTTCAAGTCGTGGACGACATTCTCGACGTCACACAGACGAGCGAAAAACTTGGCAAGAGTGCAGGCAAAGACCAGGCGACAGGCAAGGCGACCTATCCCGCAGTCTTCGGCCTGGAAAAGTCCAAAAAAGAGGCGAAGCGCCTCACAGGGCTTGCCCACAAGGCTCTCGAGCCGCTCGGCGAGCGCGGCGAGTTCCTACACGGCATTGCCGACCACCTCCTCGATCGCGAATTTTGAAAGGCTGGTTTTTCTGGGGAGCCTTCGGAGCGGCCACTCTCGTCACAGCCCTGGCGTGCTGGGTGGGCTGGGTATTCTTTATCCACCCGATGGACGAGGCCGTGAAGACGGCCAACCGTCTGGAGCAACGTTGCGCGGCGGCTTTGGGGATTTCTCCTCGAATCCTCGCCAATGCCGGTGTGCTCTTTGCCCAGAAAAGTCACGTTGAGGTGCTCGTCACGGCAACGCGCGAGACAACTGTGGAGGAGACCTTCGAGGGGCAAAACCCAAGCGGCGGAGATGTGAGGGTGCAGGCACAATTTTTCGCCGAAGCCGGGGTGTTCACTCGTGCCCCGTTTCAGATCGACGTCAGAAAGGGAGGGCGGTTGGTGGATGCCGACTTGCCACAAGTAAAGATTCTCCGGCTTGAAATGCGCGATCCTGTCGTGCTCGAACCCCGGGGGACACTCTGGATGGACCTGCCAGAGCGTCTCAAGCTGAGGGTGGCAAGATCCCTCGAGCGTCTCGCCAAGCAGGGCATGGTGGCTCAAGGAATGCTCGAGACGGCATCCACGGAACTCGAAAACCGTGTGCGTGCGGTGGGTGTGGAAGCCGGGTGCGAGATTGTTTTTAAAAGTCAGCCCGAAGCGGAGTAATCATCGCAGACCCTCTGCGGGTCGAGATCAGCTGGCAGCGCCTGTCTTCATTGTCTGCTCGAGGAGAAATTCCTCGTCCGCGCCAGAGTAGAGATTGCCGAAGGTCGGTGTGGGCACGATCGGCGTCGTGTGGACTTGGCTGCTGATCGTGAATGTGCGGCGTTCGCGAATGGCGTGGTTGGCCCGTTTCCAGAGCGTCGATTCCATGCACTCGCCGGGCAGGTTGCTCATGAGGCGTGAAGCTTCATCCCAACGTTGCTCGCCGCTGAGGAGCATGGTCGCATTCATCACCGGCGCGTCGTCGAGCGGCCACTTAGCCGCACACGCCGACCAAGCCTCGATCGCGGCGGCCGTGTCTCCCAGGCGGTAGTGCATGCAACCGAGCGCGAGGAGGGCGTAGCCTGAGTTGCGATTGCACTCCGGCATCTCGGGATGGATGTCGCGGATGAATGCTTCCGGTTCTTCCCGGCATCCCCAGGCGATCAGGTAGCGGAAGGATGTCGGGCATTCCTCATACTGCGCACGGAGTTCGGCAAGAAGCGGTCGCAGGGCAGGGATATCCGGCAAATCGTGCGGCGTGGTGTCCGGAGTCTGCAGCAGGTGGCAAACGAGATGGTTGCGCGAGCATGCGATCCTGCCTCGCGAGGATTGGAACGCTGCAAAGTGAAGCTGTTGGTTCACCACCATGCCTCGGATGCGGTCGCGAAGGGCACGGAAAATTTCAATCCGGGGCGCGACTTGGTTTTCCTGCCAGCGCGCGTATTCACTGTATAGCCCAGGGTTGAGCGCCTCAGCCCGGGGGTTGACCTCGAAACAGGTATGATACACCGGTTGCAGAAGCGTGCGGAATTCTGCGGGCATGGCGTGAAAGTCCATGTGGTCCACACAACGCAACGGTTCGACGGGCTCGTTCTGTCTCAGGATGTCGTCAAACGGGATGTTGCAAAATCGCATGGCGTGCCGAAGCGTGATGCCTAGCGAGGGAATACGCTCCCAGAGCGGAGAGAGTTCGTAATCCAAGAAAATCTTGCGGTGGGCATCCCACGATTCAACGTTGTGAAAACCGAAGCAGCTCAGCATGTGCCCGAGGGCCTCCTCGTAGTGCCCGAGACGGGTCGCCTTGCAGGCGAGACCGTAGAGACGCACGAGCGAGCCATCGTTCGATTGCGGCGCCAGCGATTTCTCCAGCTCGTAAGCCTCCCGGATGCGACCGGAAAAATTGAATGCAAGGGCAATGTTAAAAATTTCCTCGTCCGTGCGGGCCACCTCATCCTCAAGCAAGGCGTCGGCGGAGATGCATGCCCGAGCAAAGCGGCCAAGGCGGTTGAACACGCATAGAGCCATGGAATGAACCTCTCTGTCCGGCGCCTCGCTCAAAAGACGCTCGATGATGGCAACCGCTTCTTCGCCCAGGCCCAGATCGAGCAACGCGGAGGATTCCTGAAGAAGGGCAGTGGTGTTTAGTGGCGTCATTTTAAATCGAAATGGGTATTGCCTGCGCATCGGTGATTTCTGGCGCGCTAAAGGCTCCTGTCTACACAGCAAGTTTTGGACCGACTTTTAAATCCCCATAATGCCCCCGTTCCGGACCCTTCAAGCCGTTATTTGCCCGGTAAAATATGCCCCCGAGGGATCTTGCCGTGCGATTTTGTCCAAAAACGGGGACTGCTGACGTCAGGATCTCGGCGCAACACCGTGCGGGGCACAAACGAAAGGAATCTGCGTAACCAGATCCTTCCCAGGCCCAACGTGCTCCAAGCGCTCCGAGCCGATCCTTGCACGCGCTCAGCCGAGTAGTTACCGTTCAGCCATGATTCTCCGAAAGACATTTGCGTTCGTGATGGCAGGCGGCAGTGGCGAGCGCTTCTGGCCAATGAGCCGGCAGAGCACACCCAAGCATCTCCTGCGTCTCCTTGACGACAAGACCCTGCTCGAAACAACCGTGCGGCGCCTCGAAGGGCTCATTCCACTGGAGAATACTTTCATCCTCACCAATGCCGCGCAGCTCGACTCCACGAGGTCAGCCGTGCCTTTTCTTCCCGCAGCCAGCATCATCGCAGAACCCGCAAAGCGGGATACAGCCCCGGCCTGTGCGCTCGCCACGGCCATCGCCCGTGTGCTCGATCCCGAGGCTGTCTGCATCATTCTCCCCGCTGATGCAATGATTCACGACGTGGACAAATTCCGCGCCCAATTGAGTGATGCCGCGGAGACTTCCTCGCAGACCGGCGCCATTGTTACCCTGGGCATCCCTCCTTCCTTCCCAGCAACTGGCTACGGCTACCTCGAAACTGGCGATGCCCGTGCCGACGGAGCCAATGCCAGTCGCATTCGCAATCTCCGCAGATTCGTGGAAAAGCCCGATCTCGAAACAGCCTCCGCCTATCTCGCAGCGGGAACATTCTTGTGGAATGCCGGCATTTTTGTCTGGCGCGCCTCCGCGTTCTTGGAAGAGACCCGCCGTCAATTGCCGCACCTAGCCGACTTCATCGAGTCGATGCGAACCATTGACGACCTGCCGCATCTGCTGGCAGAGAGGTTCCCCGCATTACCCAAAATCTCCGTTGACTATGCCATCATGGAAAACGCCCGCGACGTCGTGGCCGTGCTCGCGGAATTCGACTGGGACGACGTCGGTGCCTGGACCGCCCTGCCTGCTCACATTCCGCCCGATGCCCACGGAAACAGCCTGCGCGGGCCTGTCGTTCAGCACGATGCCATGAACAATATCGCCGTTTCCAACGGTCGCCTCATTGCGCTTTGCGGCGTGAGCGGACTCGTTGTGGTGGAAACCCCCGACGCCATTCTCGTCTGTGATAAAAATTCCGTTCAGGATGTGAAGGCCCTGCAACCCCTCCTGCCGCCAGAGTTGAAGTAGCGCCGAAAATTCGCTTTGCCAGAGAGGGGTTCCTGAATAGTTTTTTCCCATGATCCCGTTCCTCATAGCTGGTGGTGCCGTCGTATCGGTTTTTGTCGCGCCGCAGTTGCCCGACATTATGAACCACACGCTCGCCGGCACTCCCGTGAAGGCTTCCGAAGTCGTGTGCCGCACCCGTTGGGGGACTCCAATGATGCCGGATGGCAAGGGGAGCTACAATGTCACTGCCTCGCCCGATCCAGTGCTCATCGAGCGCAGCCTCATTCAGCCGCCCAAGACGGACGCACCGGTTTTCAGCCCAGCCTCTCCCTACCTCTTACCCTCGCAGGTGAAAGCCGCTGCGGAAACTCCTGTGGACCGTTAGCCTGCTGCCTGCGCGACGCCTCGGCGTCCCGCCGATGCTTCAACACTTGTGAGCGCCCAACCGCCGCCGGGTTCCTTCAACGCGCACTGGTTTGCGATGTTCAACGCGATCTCGTTCCAGATCATTCTCGGGGCTCCTCTCATTCTCTACGCCAAAAGCATAGGCGCCACATCAACGGTGATCGGAATTCTCGCTTCGTTCACACCGCTCATGACCGTGCTCCAATTGCCTGCCGCCAGATTCCTGCCGGTTTACGGGTATCGACGCTTCGTCCTCATGGGGTGGGGGCTGCGAACAATTTTCATCTTTCTGGCGGCAGCAGTGCCCTTGCTCTGGTTTGTCGATGATGCCTCAAAGTTGGTCCTCCTTGCGGCATCCCTCTTTGTTTTCAACCTCCTGCGCGGCATCGCCTCGGCCGCTTGGATGCCATGGATAGCGTCCCTCATTCCCGAAGAGGCAAAAGCACGGTTTCTTTCCAGGGATCAGATTTTCGTATTTCTAGGTTCCATTGTGTCGTTGCTCATCTCGGCCCTGCTGATGACAGGCCCGGTGGAGGCGATCGAATACGCCCTCGTCTTTCTTCTCAGTGCCCTTGCAGCCAGCGTGGCCCTCATCTTTCTCAAAAAAATCCCCGACGTCCGCACGGAGGAAATCATGCGCCACTCCTCGCAAGCGGTTCCTTGGCGGCAAATGTTTTTCCATCCCCCTTTTTTTTCGCTCGTTGTTTTCAACCTCCTCTTCGTTGTCGTCATAGGAAGTCTAGCGGTTTTTACTGTGGAATATCTTCACGAGTTTCCGGGCTTCAATGTGTCTCAGGTGCTCTACCTCACTGGGGTCTCCTTTGTCGGTGCGCTCGCGAGCCTGCCGTTTCTGGGACGCATTATCGATAGGGTCGGATGTAAAAAAGTTCTGGCTGCAGCGCTCGTTCTTTTCGGCCTCGTCATCGCGGGTTGGTTCCTCGTGGCCTCTGGCGTGCTGCCGTGCAAGCGGCGCGTCATAGGGATTCTCAACTTTGCCGCCGGGGCCGCCGGAGCGGCTTTTAACGTCGCCAACGCGCGCATTATCTTTGCCACCATGCCGCTCATGGGGCGAAATCATTTCTTCGCCCTTTTTACAGTCATCACCAGCCTGGGACTCGGTGCCGCGCCAGTGATCTGGGGCATCTCGTTGGATTTTATCGGCACCTTCGAAGCGACGACGGGCGCCCTGCATTGGAAGCGTCACAGTATCTACTTCGCCGCGCTCTTCGTCTTGAATCTCCTTACCATCCTGCAGAGCCGCCGCCTGCACGAGTCGCGGGCCTGAGCACGTGCGTCCCCTCACTCCTTACGGAAAATCCGGCGCAGCGGATGCTCGTCAAGCACGTTGGCTTTGATTCCGCCCAACTTTTCGGGATCATACAACTGGATTCCCACATAGTAGTAAATCGGGCACACAGGCACGGCTTCCCTCACCAAGACATCCTCCGCGCGCTTCAAAATCCCGAACCTCCTCGCAGGGTCCAACTCTCCCGCCGCCTCGGCAATCAACCCGTCATACTCCGCGCTGCTCCAGCCCGTGCGGTTGTTGCCGCCTCCGGTGAGGAACATGTCGAGGAACGTATTGGGATCCGGATAATCTCCCACCCAGCTCGAGCGCGCGATGTCGTAGTCGAGCAATGAGAGTGAGTTCAGATACACCTTCCACTCCTGCCGCATGAGATTCACATTCACCCCCAACGTCTCGCGCCACATCCCCTGCAACTCGACCGCTATCGCCTCGTTCAGCTCGCTCTTGCTGTAAAGGTAGGCGACGTTCGGGAATCCCTTTCCGCCCGGGAATCCCGCCTCCGCGAGCAGGCTCCTCGCCGCCTCCGGATCAAATTCCAGCCCGGCTGTGCCTTCGTAGCCAGGGATGCCCGGCGGCACGAATCCCGGCGCAGCGAGTTCCCCCGCCCGAGTGATTTTTTCGACAATCCGTTTCTTGTCCACCGCCAGCGAGAAAGCCCGCCGCACCCGCTCGTCGGTGAACGGCCCCCTTGCGCAGTTGTATCGCAGAAAATAAATCCCCAGAAATGGCGCGGCGTGGAAATCCTCCCGCTTTTTCAAGTCGTCCAGCAACGCCGGTGGCGCGAGTCCCTTGTCCATCAGCAGATCGGCCAGCCCGCTTGCGTAAAAATTGAACGCCACATTCGCATCGGAGATCGGCAGCACATCGATGGTCTCCAGCGCCACACTTCCCCGGTCCCAGTAATGAGGGTTCTTTCGCAGCTGGATTTTGTCGTTGATCCGCCAGCTCTCGAGCACATACGCCCCGTTGCCAACGATCTTGCCGGGCTTCACCCAATCGTCGCCGAACAACTCGATCAGCCGCACAGGTAAGGGATGCAGCGTCGGGAAAGCACAGAGTTGAATGAAATAGGGAGTCGGATTTTCCAGCTCCACAACCAGCGTTCGATCGTCCACCGCCTTCACGGCGACCTCGCCAAAATCCCGAATCCGACCCTCCGCAAAAGCCTGCGCGTTTTTGATCGGGTAGAGCTGGTAGTTGTATTGCGACCCGGTCTCGGGCGTAAGCGTGTGCTTCCAGCTCTCCACAAAATCTCCCGCCCTCAGCGCGGTGCCATCGCTCCACTTGGCATCCTCGCGCAGATGGAATGTGTAAATCCTGCCGCCCGGTTGGATCTCCCACCGCTCGGCCACACCAGGCACAGCCTGCCCGTTCTCATCGAAGGCACACAGCCCCTCAAAGAGGGCATTGACGATGCGGCCCTCCGGCTGGCCGGTGATGATCGCGGGATCCAGCGTCTCGGGCTCCGCGCCATTGACGAAAATAAGATCCGCCCTCTTTGCATCGCCACCACACGCCCCCAGCAGGCATACGAGAATTGCCATGCAAATCCAACCGGCCGCGCGTAGTCTCATGCCCCTTATGAAAGCGGGAATCCGCATCTCTGCAATGCTCATCAGCCTCCTCTTCGCCGGTTGCGCCTCGCGCCCGCCTCTCGCGACCGTGCCCGCCGTGGACCTCGGCCGCTACGAGGGGCATTGGTTTGAAATTGCAAAATACCCCAACTGGTTTCAGCGCGCCTGCTCGAGCGATGTCTCGGCCGAATACACCGCCCAGCCCGACGGGACCATCTCCATCGTCAACAAATGCCGTATGAAAAACGGCGCCATGCGCGAAGCCAAGGGCCGCGCCACCATCGTTCCCGGCTCCAATAATGCCAAACTCCGCGTGCGCTTCGCAGGCAGTCCCGTTGCAGGCGACTACTGGATCATCGGACTCGATGAAAAACACTACTCCTGGGCGCTCGTAGGCCATCCCTCACGGCAATTTCTTTGGATTCTCGCGCGCGATCCCGAGCTCCAACCCGCAAAATATCAGCGGATCGTCGCCCTCGCCGCCAGCCTCGGCTACAAAGCCGCACGCATCGAAACCACCACGCAGAGCCCCAACCCATGAAGCGAGATATCCGGCGGGCGTTTCTCTTTTTCAAACGGGCCTGTTTTCTTCAGTGCCCGGAATGCGGGACCCGGCCGATCTTCATGCCTCTTCACCACGTGCGCTGGCCGCGCGATTACTTCGCGCCCCTCGATGGGTGCCCCCGCTGCGGCTACGCCTACGAGCGGGAGACCGGCTATTTCCTGCTCGCAATCTGGGCGATCAACTATGGCTTCGGGAGCATTCTCGGCATCACAATTTATTTCTTTCTCGAGTTCAACTACCACCTCCCCCTGCCTATCCTCCTCCTCTCAGTTGTGAGTCCTGTCGTGTTCTTCAACATCCTCTTTGCCCGCCATGCCAAGGCGTTCTTTCTGGCGCTTGACCACTACTTCGACCCGCACCGGCTCGACGACTCCGACGGAGAGGGAGGCAGCGGCACCACAAATCCCCCGCGGCCTTCCGTGCCCCCGCCTCCCGTCACAGCCCCCACACCTCGCGAACCCGCCCTCCACGACTAGCCGCCGTGAGTATTCACATCCTCAAACTCCACTGCCCGGACGCCGTGGGCCTCCTCGCACGCATCACCGGATTCATCGCCGCCTCGGGAGGGAATCTTCTCGACGTCAGTCAATACACAGATCCCGTCTCACGCTGGTTTTTTACCCGCCTCGCGTTCACCGGCGGGCGGGTCCACGACGAGCCATCGCATTTTCGAAAGGAGGCGCAGACCTTGGCCGCATCCATGCGGGCCGAGTGGACCCTGCGTGCCGCCGATCACCCCGTGCGCACCGCTCTTCTCGTCAGTAAACAGGACCACTGCCTCGCCGACCTCCTCTGGCGCTGGCGCTCCCGGGAACTCAATATCGATGTGCCTGTCGTCGTCTCCAACCACAACGACGCGCGCATCCTCGTCGAGCGCGAGGGCATCGCCTTTGAAAAAATCGATTTCTCCGGTGAGAGGGCATCCGCCTTCGCCCAACTCGCCGAGTGCCTTCGCGCCCACCGCACCGAACTCGTGATTCTCGCCCGCTTCATGCAAATCCTCCCCGAGGCCCTCTGCCACGAGTTTTCCGGACGGATCATTAATATCCACCACTCTTTCCTTCCCGCTTTTGTCGGAGCAAATCCCTACCGCCGCGCCTTCGAGCGCGGGGTTAAACTCATCGGCGCAACCTGCCACTACGCCACCCGCGATCTCGACGAGGGGCCCATCATCGAACAGGAGGTCTCCCGTGTGGAGCACTACCACGAACCCGAGGATCTCATTCGTCTCGGCCGCGACTGCGAACGCTTGGCTTTGGCCCGCGGAGTGAGGTTTCACGTAGAGGATCGCGTGCTGGTCCACGGCACACGGGCCATCGTCTTCCGCGACTAGCAACCGGAGACCCGCTCCCCGACTCCACAGACAGTTTCGGTTTGCTCCAGCCCCAGAGACCCGTCAAAAAGAGCGCTTGCCTTCACCCCTGCCCATGGCCAATTCCAAATTCGGTTCCACCCTTGCCGAGGTCTACGCGAACGCCGCAATGCGTTACGATGGACTCCCCGCCTTCAGCCGCAAAGACAAGTCCGGCACCTTCCTCCCGACGAGCTTTCGCACCCTCTACGAGCAGGGACTCGATCTTGCCACAGCCCTCATTGCCCAAGGCCTCCAGGCCCGCGAGCATGTCGGACTCATCGCCGACAACCGATTCGAATGGATTCTCTCCGACTATGGAATTCTCCTCGCCGGGGCCGCGGATGTGCCACGCGGCACCGATATCACAGACTCGGAGATGGTCTACATCCTCACCCATTCCGATGCGCGCATGGTTTTCATTGAGAATGCAGCCGTCCTCCAGCGCTTGCTGGCCTGCCGCAACCAGCTTCACAGCATCCGCACGATCATCTTGATGGCTCCCAGCGACTCCGTCCCCGAGGGGGTGCACCGGCTCGGAGACCTCCTTGCCGACGGTGCCAAACGACGCGCGCAGGGCGACCGCAGCGCCATCGAACGTGCCCGCGCCGTGACACCGGAAGACCTCTTCACCATCATTTACACCTCCGGCACCACCGGCACTCCCAAGGGAGTTCAGCTCACCCATGCGAACATGTGCTCGCAGATCGACAACCTCCCCCTCGCTCTCCGTGCGGGCGACCGCGCCCTCTCGATCCTCCCCGTCTGGCACAGCTACGAACGGGTTTTCGAAATGCTCTGCATCTCTCGCGGCGTCGGCACCTATTACACCACTCTGCGGGGCATCGCCGAGGATCTCAAAACCGTCAAACCGAGCGTGATGGCTTCCGCCCCGAGGCTCTGGGAGAACCTCTATCTCAAAATCCTCGCCAACGTGAAATCCGCTCCCCCCAACCGGCAGGCACTCTTCCACCTCGCCTACCGTGCAACACGTAACGTGAAACGCGCACAGCGTTTTTTTCTCGGCCAACAACTGGACGTCCACGGCCGGAGTCCTCTCCAGAGCCTTCGCCTCGCCCTCCAACACACCCTCTCCTGGCTGGTTTCCATCATCCCCGCCACCCTGCTCGATGGACTCGTCCTCAAAAAAATCCGCGCCATCGTCGGCGGGAAATTTCGTGGAACCATCTCCGGCGGCGGCGCCCTCCAACCCCATGTTGATGAGTTTTTCAACTTCATCGGCATCCCCGTTCTTGAAGGCTATGGCATGACCGAAACCGCACCAGTCCTCGCTGTTCGCACATGGCAGAATCTCGTCATCGGAAGCGTCGGGCCCTTTTATCCCCACACCGAAGTGCGCATTGTGGATCTCGCAGACGGTGCGATTCTCTATCCCGACTCCACCCGCAGCGGCGGTGGACGCGGACTTCGCGGCGAGATTCACGTCAAAGGCCCTCAAGTCATGCGCGGCTACTACAAAGACCCCGAAGCCACTGCCCGCGTGCTCCGCGACGGATGGATGAACACCGGCGACATCGGCATGGTAACCTTCAACGATACCCTGAAAATTCTTGGCCGATCCAAGGATACCATCGTCCTTCTCAACGGTGAAAATGTCGAACCCGTCCCCATCGAGTCCCGTCTCGTCGAATCCCCCTACATCGACCAGTGCATGGTCGTCGGCCAAGACCAAAAATGCCTCGCCGCCCTCATCGTGCCTTCCTTCGAGCACTTCAGACTGGCTGGAATCAACGTCTCCAGCATTGGCGAACTCATCGTCCTGCAAGAAGCCCACCAATTGGTCGATGACGATATTCGCGAACTCGTCAACCACTCCCACGGATTCAAATCTTTCGAACGCGTCACCGCCTGGCGTTTTGTCTCCAAGCCCTTTGAGGTCGGCGATGAAATGACAAGCACCTTCAAACTCAAACGCCACGTCATCACCGAGCGCTACGCCCCTCTCATCACCGAGATGTTCCCGCACTCCACTGATCAGTCCCCCGAATAACCTCCGCGCCCCATCCCGCCCCTCCATTTGCCTCCCACCCGGGGGCTCCTCCCTCGGCCACAGAGCGGAAAAAACCAAGCAAGTTCCCGCTCGCAAAGATGCCAACTTCGCCTCGCCGCACCGCCCCGTTCCTCCCGCAAACGAAAAACGTGCGAAAAACTTGCGAACGCGCTTTTCCAACCACCAGACTGCTCCCATGGGCCTCAACTGCGGACGGGCGGGCATCCGCCCAGACCGGCAACCATGGCATGAGTCTCTCGAAAGTTGGGCCATTCAAATACGGACGGCTGTCAGAGTGGTCGATCATGCCGGTCTTGAAAATTGAAGAAGCGGCCGACGTTCTTCCCATTGAGGAAAAACATGAGCTTGTTGCTTTCCTCCTCACCTTCCAGCCACAAGTCAGCCAGCGCACCAGCTGTCTGGCATTCCTTTTTCGCTTTTTCCGCGCGGAGGTCTAGCAGGCAATGCCCTACGGCATCCGCTATTGTTTTTTCAAAGGGTTCCAGTGCGGCCTTACCCTTCACTGCCATTCGTCGAAGCTCGGGTCCCCTGTTTACGGCTTGATGTCCGTCTCGGAATGTCTCGGCAGATAGACTCGCCGCCCTTGCAAGAGCTTTTTTTGCTTGAAAATGTTTCTCTCTTGCCTCCGACAGTTTTCCTTTTAATCTGCCTCCGAGTATCAACCTGACAAAATAGTCGAACCTTTCATGATAACTGCTCTCACCTTCGGCCAAGTTTTCCGTAGCAGTATCTTGTTGAGAATATCCATTGGTTCTGATCTAAAATTTCTTAAGTATTTGGCAGGTAAATGACCTATCAAAAATCCAAGATATTATTCATAAAATAATATCAATCAGTTTATTGGAGGGGTGGCAGAGTGGTCGATCGCGCCGGTCTTGAAAACCGGAGAGCCGCAAGGCTCCGTGGGTTCGAATCCCACCTCCTCCGCCATCTTATACTTCGCAATCATGCTCGCCGAGAATCCGCGCGGCCCCGCTGCGTCTCACAGCCGAATTGGCCGGGACACTGTCGGCTCGGAACCCGCTTGCAGGCGCGGGGTCGTCCCGACGCGAAAGAGCGTTCACAGGCTGGTCGCCCCGGCCAATGTCAGAGCAGCGCGGGGCATTTTTCTCGTATCTCTCGATGAAAGAGGCTTCGCGATCAGTGGCCGCCATCCTCTTGAAAAAATCCAATGACGCGGGGGGAGGGGACTTCAGTCGTCGAGTTCGGGGGTGAGCCAGATTTCTTTGCGGATTTGGACGCGGTTGCTCCAAAGCGTGATTGAGCCCTTGCGGAGCGAGACTTCGCGGACGCCCTCCTCGACATCGGTGGTGATCGGCGTGTTGCCGACGAAATTGCCGTCGATGAAGAGGTCGAGGCCTTGGAGGTTGACGCCGCCGCTGGTGGGCTTGATGACGACTTTGTGGCGGGGAAGCGCGACATCCTTGGCGAGTTCGCCTAGGAAGAGGGTTTCGAGGGCGGATTCCATTTGGGCGGCGCAGTCGTCGAGGGCGCGGCGGTTATTGGTGTTTCGTTTCGCGAACTGGCGCTGGGCGAGGATGCGGCCGCTCTCGACCTCGAGGGCTTTCACGGTGATGGCGGCATCGCTCTGGATGTGGACGGTGTTTTCGGTGATTCCGTAGGCGCTGACGCTCTCGCGGGTTTGGGTGATACGGTTTTTTATGATGCCCACGACGAGGAGGATGTCGGCTCCGACGAGGCGGCCGAGCCGGGCTCGGTCGTTGACGACATTGCTGTAGGCGAGGCCTTGCTCGGCGAGGAGTTTTTCCAAATGGCGCCGGCTGATGAGCGAGAGTCCGTGCGCGCGGGAGACTCCGGCCTCGGCAAGCGATTCGACCATTTCGATACCGCCTTCGCCGATCTCGCCGGTGAGGTCTTCGGTGATCACGGCCAGCGAGGGAGCTTTCGCGTGGAGTGTCGCGACGGCGAAAATGAACACCAGCAGGCAAAGGAAAAATCTCATCATCACATCTGCTGTTGGAAGCGGGCGGCGTTGCGCCACACGGCTTGGTTCTCGAGGAGCGCGTTGGCGTATTTGGAATTCCCCGACATGGTGACGAGTTGCTTGAGCACGGTCTCGGCGTCTGCATATCGACCGGTGCCTTGATACACAATCGCAAGGATGTAGCGGGCCTCCGGATCGGCAGGCAGCTCCTGCACTCCCTGCTGGGCGGCAGCGGTGGCCTCGTCCCACAGGCCGGCATTGGCGAGGCGGACGGCCTGTTTCGCGGAGACGCTTTTGGTGCCTCCAATGAGGCGGCGGATTTTCAACACGCTCGGGTGGAGGCTTTGGAAAATCTGACTTGCCGCCTTGTTCCGCATACCGGCGATCATCGGGTAGGGATCGGGCGCAGCGGGGTAGCCATCGGGGGAGAACGCGGACTTCGAATCGCTGAGTTCGATCCGGCGCCCGCCGGCGATTTGCGAGGTGGAGGTCATCACAGCGCGGTAGTTGGCGATGTAGTTGGCGGAGGTTTTCGTTGTGTAGTTTGTGTAGGTGTTGCCCTCGTAGGTGTAGGAACTCGAGTCGCTCTGCGATCCGGAGAGCCCCTCCGCCTGCAGGTAGATAAAGGCATCGACGCCCTTGATGCGGGCGCCGGTGCGGTTTTCCACAAAACTCATGCGCTGGAAATTCCGTTCCTGGATCGCATCGCCGATGTTCGCGCGATCGACGAGGTGATAATATCCTTGGCCGGCGAAAAGCTGGAAGAGCGCGTGGGCAAGCTCGCCCGCATCCGATCCCGCCTCGGGCACGATGGAAATGTGGGACCCACGACCGAGGCTGAGTTCGGCAGGTTGCGGGGCGTCGATCGTGATGGTGGTGCAGGAGGTGAGCAGCGTGGCAGCCAAGAGACTGCCAATGAGGCGAAGGGCTTGAGTCATGGGTGGATCGTTTTGTATCCGCACGACATGATTCGACGCAAGGGCGATCCAATGCGCTCTCTCATTTTTTCCGAAGAACCGGACGAGCGGAGCATATATCGGGGTGGGCGTCTCGGGTCCAAACCTCTGCCTCATCCGCCACGGGGCATCTCTTGCGACTGGCGTGGGCTTTGGCATTGCCACAGGGCGATCCTGTGGGCGGTCCCGCCGTTTCCAGCACTCTACCAGCGTGAATTGCAGCGACTGCGCGGCTGGCGCACACTCACGGGCTCCGAGCGATACACAATGGTTTGCGGGTAAACGACTGGGCGCATCTGCTGGTAGGGCTGCATGTAAACGGTCTGGGGTTGGGAATAGACAACCGGGCGCGAGTAGTAAACCGGTGCGGAAGTCACACAGACAGGAGCGGCGTAAACTGGTGCGCAGGCTGGTCGGTCCTGATTGATGTAAAAGCCTGCACCATTGCCAAAGGAGACGCCCCAAGACTGGGCTTGGGCGGATGCGGTGAACGCCAATGTGGCAGCGATTGAGACGAGAAGAAGTGGTTGTTTCATGATGGTTGGGTGGCTGAAACGGAAAGCTAGCAAGGAATTTTTCTGCGTCAAACGCCAGGCCCGGTGAGCGAAAATCCCGTGGGGTTTTTCAGACCGCTTGGGCCGATCCTTCGTCCGTTCGGCCCTGAAAATCGACCGCCCGCAGAAAATGCGAAATTTTCCGGTTTTTTACCACGAAGACATCGTGGGGAATGCCATAGTTCTGCATCAGTCTCCATCAAGGTTTGTCGCCGCCCTTGGAATCTCCTTGGGCAGAGGGGACGGTGTCTCCCGCTTGAATTGCAGTTGAAGGCGGGAGGTCTCTTGATCGGGGGCTATGCTCGTGCTTGTGGGTGCTGTAGTTGTCCAAAATCAAATGCGATTCCTCGTCGCCGTTGTATTCGGTATCGATTTGGCGGAAGAACTTCAGAAACTCCTGATGGAGCTGCCGAGCTTATTCTAGTTCTCTTTCAAGTTGAAGCTAATAATCCACGGCCATGCGGTGATGCTTTTCACTCGAGCTGTGTCTGAAGCTAGGGAGGGAAGGTCGTTTGCGAGTTGCGCAATGACGGCTTTCATTTCGGAGAAAACGCGGTTGGGGAAGGATTTCTCCCGGATTTCATCCCAGAGGTGTTCCACTGGATTGAGTTCCGGCGAGTAGGGCGGAAGGCGGTGGAGACGGATGTTTTCAGGGATTTTGAGTTCTTTAGAAATGTGGGAACTGGCTCCATCGACGATCATCACGAGAAAGTTGTTGGGGTGCGCCTCGGAGACTTGCGCAAGGAAGGCGCTGAAGGTTTCGGTGTTCATTTTCTCGGCGAGCATCCAGTCCAATCCTCCATCGAGGGGGCTGACGGCTCCGTAAACATAGGTGAATTGGCGCTCGTAGCCGTTATCGACGACGGGGCGCATGGGTGCAGGGGCCCAGCAGCGGCGGATTCGCACCATGCGACCGAAGCGGGCTTCGTCCTGAAAGAGGAGTTTTACCTTACGGCCCTGGACGACTTCGGGTTGAAGGATGGTTGCCAGATCTTCCGGGAGTTTTTTTTCCAGTCCTCTTGGACTTTGGGGTCGCTTTTGGGGTGGCGGGTGTCGGGGGCGACTTTGCGCCATCCGTGGCGGGCGAGGAGTTTGTAGACGACCGAGGCGGCGACGGGTTTTTTCAGGTGCTGGGCGAGCGCGGCGCGAATGGGAGAGACGACGACCATGCCGCCCGAAGCTGCCTGATCAAGCCAGGGTTGAAGGAAGGCTTTTTCTTCTTCCGAACTCATGAGTTGGCGACGGCGTCCGCCCCAGTTGCGAGGCGGTGCGGGGGTGGCTCCACCGAATTGAGTGCGAAAAGTCTTTTGCATGCGTGGAACGGTGGCACGGCTCACGCCAAGGATGGATGCGATTTGTTCCAGCGTGGCTCCGATCCGCGAGGGAAGCAAAACAGACTGGCATAGGCGAAGGGTGCTGGCGCACTTGGTATCGTTGGCGATTTCTTGGGCTTTATTGACGAGAGTCGGATCGATGGTGGGTTTTCGTGGCATCCCGAAAAGAAGGTAAGTTACATCTCGTCTTGAAAGAGAATTAAAACTAGGGGCCACCCTGCCGCGGGGCGTGTGCGTTGTGGGGTGCTACTAGCGGACGTGTTTCTCGAATTCGTCGGGGAATTTGGCGAGGAAGCTTTGGGTGGGCCAAGAGCAGGCCTCCCCGAAGGCGCAGATCGTGCGACCGGCGATGTTATCGGCGATATTTTTGAGATTTTTGGCGTCATCGTGGCGGGCGCCGGCATCGAGGATGCGGGTGGTGACTTTGGACATCCAGAGGCTGCCTTCGCGGCATGGGGTGCACTGGCCGCAGCTCTCGTGGGCGTAGAATTGGTTGAGATTGTTGAGGGCCCAAACCATGTCGCGGGAGTCATCCATGATCATGACTCCGCCGCTGCCCACCATGGTGCCGGCGGATGCGAGTGTGGAGGCGTCCATGACGAGGTCGAGGAGGGGGGTGTCTTTATCGATCATCTGACCATCTGGGCCCTTGACTTTAAGTTTAAAGATTTCGCCTGCGCGGAGGACTTTGGCGGAGCTGCCGCCCGGGATGACGGCCTTGAGTTTGCGGCCGGGTTTCATGCCGCCGCAGATGTCGTTGATGAGTTCGCCGAGGGTTACGGCGCCGCAGGGGAGTTCGTAGTAACCTGGGCGCATGACATCGCCGCTCACGCACATGGTGCGGGTGCCGCCGTCGCCCGGGGTTCCCATGCGGGCGTATTCCGCAGCGCCCATATTGATGATGTGTTTGACGTGGCAGAGGGTCTCCACGTTATTCACGATGGTCGGCTTCATGTAGAGGCCGAGCACGGCGGGGAAGTAGGGTGGTTTGATGCGCGGATAGGGGCGCTTGCCTTCGAGGGATTCGAGCAGGCTGGTCTCTTCCCCGCAAATGTAGGCGCCGGCGCCTTGGTGGACGTAAATGTCGAGGTCGAATCCGGAGCCGAGGATGTTTTTGCCGAGAAGTCCCTTGGCGCGGGCTTCCTTGATGGCATTCCAGACGATCTTGGCCGCCTTCGGGAATTCGCAGCGGATGTAGATGTAGGAGAGGTGGACGTTGGTGGCGAAGGCGGCGATGGCGAGGCCTTCGATGAGTTGGTGGGGATCTTGGTGGAGGATGTAGCGGTCTTTGAACGTGCCGGGCTCGGATTCGTCGCCATTGACGACGATGTAGTGGGGTTTGCCGTCGTCGTGTTTGATGAAGCTCCATTTGGCACCGGCGGGGAAACCCGCTCCGCCGCGTCCGCGGAGGTTGGCGGCCTTGACGGCGTCGATGATTTCCGAAGGCTGCATGGCGAGCGCTTTTTTGAGGGCTTCGTAGCCGCCGTGGGCGAGGTAGGTCTCGATATCGGGGGCGTAGCCGGGCTTGCTAATGTTCCCGAAAATGATGCGGCGTTCTTTTGGGTGTGGAGTGGGCGGGAGCGTGACCATGTTATTTGTATTGTGCTACGATCGCGGGCACGTTGGCGGCTGTGATGTTTTCGACGAGGTCGTCGTTAATGAGGGCGACTGGAGCGGTGCCGCAACTGGCCAGGCACTCCACGAATTCGACGCTGAACTTGCCGTCGGGCGAGGTGGGCGGGGCGCAAGCGAAGCCATGCGATTCGTCGTGCGGGTTGAGACCCACGGCTTGGCAGAATTTTTCCCGCACTTCATAGCTGCCGGCGAGGGCGCAGGCGAGGGTGCGGCAGACGCGGATGATTGTCTTGCCGGCCTGTTCGCGGCGGAACCATGGGTAGAAGGTGACGAGTTCGAGAATATTGACCGGTGTGAGGTCCAGCTTGGCTGCGATCCATTCCATGCCGCTGTCGTCAATAAATCCGAAATGGTTTTGCCACAGGTGCAGGAGCGGCAGGGAAGCGCTGCGTTTGGAAACCGGGTAGTGCGAAACAAGTTCTTCGGCCTCGGCGATGAGTTCCGGAGGGATGGCATCCGCCTGGCGCGTGATGGGATCGGTCATGGGGCATCTTTATCGACGTTCGCGGGGTTGGCTTCAAGAAAAAGCATTGGGCGGAGGAGTTCGATTGTTCGGGCGGTGGCGCCGCGATGGGTTTCGAGGCACATTTGGGCGTTTCGTGTGGTGGCGAGGCGTTTTGCGGGGGAGCGGAGGAGCGCGTCTGTGGCGGCCTGGAGCGCGGCGACGTTCGCGACCTCGATGGCCCCGTCGGCTCGGAGGAGGCTGGCGGCGAGGGTGGCGAAGTTGCGCATGTGGGGGCCGAAGAGGACTGGAGCGCCAGCAGTGATCGGCTCGGCGGGGTTTTGGCCACCGCGGGCACAAAGGCTTTTCCCGATGAATACGACGGTGGCACTGTGATACCAACTCACGAGTTCGCCGGTGGTATCCACGAGGAGCACGTCGGGATTTGACGGGGGTTCCGCGTGGGTGCGTCGGGCGAGGCGAAGGCCGAGGCGCTCGATCTGGCGGGCTACGGAGTCGCCGCGTTCTTGGTGGCGGGGGACGAGAATGAGAAAGAGGTCGGGGTGGGATTTGCGGAGTTCGAGGAAGGCGCGGGCAAGAGCCTCCTCTTCGCCTTCAAACGTGCTGCCGCCGAGCAGGACCGGGGCTCCGGGCGGGACGCCGAGGGAGTCGAGCAAGGGGCGGACGTCGCGCACGGGGCGGGGAGCCGCAGCCGTGTCGTCGAATTTGATGCTGCCGGTGACGCGGAGTTTTGCCGGATCGACACCGATGGAGGTCCAGCGTGCGACATCCCCCGGTTCTTGGAGGCAGAGCATGGCGAGTTGGTTGAAAACGGGGGCGGTGAGGAGGCGTGCGGCGCGGTAGCGTTGCTCGGAGCGTGGTGAGAGGCGGGCGTTGACGAGGATGGTTGCGGCTCCGGTGCGTGCGATTTCGCAAACGGTGTTCGGCCAGACCTCGGCCTCGACAAGCAAGAGGGCGCGGGGGCGGATGAGCCGGACGACATGGCGTGTGATCGGGTAAAAATCCAACGGGTTGTAGATCGGTTCGAGCCATGGGGTCTTGCGGGAGGCGGCGAGTTTGAATCCTGTGGAAGTGGTGGTGGAGAGGATGAATTCCAGGGCGGGAGCGGACTCGCGAAGGGCGTGGATGAGCTTGAGGGCGATATTGACTTCGCCGACGCTCACGGCGTGCACCCATACGCGGCCGGTGCCGGCGATTTTGTCACGGACTCCGGGCGAGTGGATGCCGAAGCGCTGCCAGAATTTGTGGCGGTATTTTCCCCGACGGATCATGCGTGCGGCGAGGGCTGGAAGCATCGCCAGCACGACGAGGGGGAAGAGGAGGTTGTAGAAAAAACGGACCAAACCAATCATCGTCGCGCAAAGTAAAGGATTTCGCTGCCGCCGTAGCGCTTGGCTCGCACGAGTTGGAACACTGTCTCGGGCATGGCTGGTCCGCCACGTTGTTTTTCAAGGACGAAGAGCCCCCCCGGCTTGAGTGCGGCGGCGAGTTTTTCCGATGAGGCAAGGGTGGTGGCGTGGTCGGTATCGGTGGGCTTTTTCGCGTAGGGAGGGTCGGCGAAGACGATATCGAATGCGTTGTCGCCGGCGTAGAGGTCGATGAAGCGAAAGGCATCCATCGCCTGCACGACGGCGTCCACTTGGGCCATGCGGAGGTTTTCGCGGATGCAGCGGACGCAGCGTTCATTGGAGTCCACAAAAACGGCTTCGTTCGCGCCGCGGCTCAGAGCCTCGATGCCCATGCCGCCGGAGCCGGCGAAGAGGTCGAGCACGCGGGCATCCGGCACGAGGTCGCCAAGACTGGAAAAGACGGCGCCCCGCACGCGATCCATCGTCGGTCGGAGTCCATCGGGAGGGGCCTTGAGCGGCCTGCCGCCCGCGCTGCCAGCAATGATGCGCATGGTTGGGGGTCAGCGGTCCGGAGTGCCGGAGGGGGCGGGGAGGTCTTTCTTTTTCTTTTTTTGTGGCTGGGACATGCGGATGAGATTTTGGAGAAGGCCGCCGACATCCTGTCCGATGCGAATGCCGACGAGTTTGTCGAGGAGGTCGGTCTTCGGGCGGGAGAGGGTGCCTGTGACGTTGAAAGGCATTTTGAAATACCCCTCCTTGTCGGAGGGTTGGAAGTTGCCGCCGATGAGGCCGCGGGATTCCTTGCGGAGTTTTTTACTCACGTGGAAGCCGGCGTCGAGGTCGAGAGTGCCGTTGAGACCGGCCACTCCTGTGGCGTCCATGAGGACGTTTCCGGAGGCCAGGACGAGGCGGTCCACATGAACTTTGCCGTCGCGGATGGTCAGGTTGGTCTCGGCGGTCTTGAGTTCAAGCGTTCGCAGTTCATCGATGCGGAGGAGTTCCCCGAGTTGGCGGATCGGCCCGATTGGCTCCAGGCGGGCATCGACGAGGTTCGCCTCGGCGGAGCCGGTGAATGTCGTCGGTTCGCCGGGTGTGCCTTGCAGAGACGCCTTGGCGAAAAGGTGTCCGCGTGTGCCCTCGGCATCGAACCCGTAATCGATGGCGAGTTGTTTCACGGAGACATCGTCCAGGGTCAGCCGCGAAGTGAAGGTGCGTTGGGTGCGGTCGAGATCGAAGCCGCCACCCAAGCGGCCGTCTGCCCAATCCGCGCGCAGGTTGAAGATCCGGAGGCGATCGCCCTTGGACTCGAAAGCGCCTGTCACATTGCCGGGGCGCAGGGAGCCTGCGATGCAGGTTTTGCCGATAACGAACGTTCCGCTTGCGGTGCCATCGGAGCTGATGCTGGCATCGAGGGATACCCCTTCCACTTGGAGCGCGGAGGAGCCTTGGCGGGTATAGAGCGAGGCCCGGCCGTCACGAATCCGGATCGATTCCAGAACGATTTCGGGAGGCGGCGAGGGGGCGGGTGGCGGCATGGTCTCCGCGAGCGGGAGCGGATGTGGAGTCGCCTCGGGCGGGGCTGGCTCGGGGGGCTCGAGTGGAGCCACTGCGAGCGGAGACTCGGGCTGGGCTTCTTTGGACTGGCGGGGGGGAGGCAGGAACCAGGTGCCATTTTCCATTTGGGTGGCGACAAGTGTGGGAGAGAGGAAGCAGATGTCTTTAATCACGATCCGGCTGCGCAGAAGGGAGGGGAGGCGGATGTGGACCTTGATCGAGCGCACCTCGAGGAGCGGGTGTTTTCCTCCCCCGAAGTGGGGCACCGTAATGCCCGAGACGGTGAGGCCCGACCAGGTGGTGTAGTATGTGTGGTTCACTTTCGCGGGTGTTCCGATGGCCCGGGTCACGGCTTCCTTCATACGGGTCTGAACGCCGGCTGATTGGAGGTAAATATTGAGAAAGAGGATCGCCGCCGCGTAGAGGATGAGCAGGGCTCCGGCAGCGATCAGAAATGGCTTGGCAATTGAATGCACTAGGTGAAGCTACTGCTCTTCCCTCGAAAGTGAAGTGTGAATAAAGCCCTCATCATCTTGAATCCCGAGGCGCGCGGCGGGCGTGCGATCGACTTGCGAAGCCGAATGGAGGCGCTTCCCGGCGGGCCCGAGGTGCGGCTCACAACGCTCACGCTGGATGCTCGGCGGTTGGCGGCGGTGGCTGTTCAGGAGGGCTTCAAGACCATTGTGGCCGGGGGCGGCGATGGGACGGTCAACGGGGTGGTGAACGGCATCGCCGGCTCCGACGTGGATTTCGGAATCCTGCCTGTTGGGACGATGAATGTTTTCGCCACCGAGTTGGGAATTCCGAGCGGGAATCTTGAGCGGGCGTGGAGTGTGGTGACGGCGGGCAGCACGCTGACGCTGGATTTGCCGCTCGCCAACGGGCGGCATTTTATCCAGCTCGCCGGGGTTGGTCTTGATGCCGAGGTGGTGAAAAACACTCCTGGGCACTCGAAGAGGGCGCTTGGGCCTCTGAGTTATCTTCTCACGCTCGTGCAAATTGCCGCGGCGAAGCCTCCGCGCGTGCTGGTGGAAACGGACGGCGAAGGTCGCAGGGAGGGGTGCTTCGTGCTCATCGGAAATGGACGGCTCTACGGCGGCCCGTTCCCGCTTTTCAAGAGGGCGAGCCTGTCCGACGGGCTCCTGGACGTGGTCATCTTCAAAAACCAGAGTCATTGGGATGTGGTGCGCTATTTTCAGGCAATCGCTTTCGGCAACCACCCCGAGTTGGAGGATGTGGAGTATTTCCAGTCGCGGGTGGTGCAGGTATCCAGCAGCAGCAGTGTGCCGGTCGAGTTGGACGGCGAGTTGGCGGGAATGCTGCCGTTTCGGTTCTCGATCGATAATCTTCGTCTGCGTGTTCTCGCTCCGGCTTGAGTTTTTTGAACACCGTGGCGGGCTGAATCGCACTTGCACGCGCCGCTCGGCTCCCGTTTACTCCGTGGTCTATGTCATCAACGGAATCCGGTTATTCGCGCAAGAACCCCTTTCCGGCCACACTCTCTGTGAATCGTAAATTGACGGGCGAAGGGTCGAATAAGGAAACGCGTCATTTTGAAATCTCGCTCGTCGGCTCGGGCCTCAACTACGAGGTGGGCGACTCGCTTGGCGTATTCCCGAGGAACAACCCGGCACTTGTGGAACTCGTCCTGAGCGAGCTTGGATTCACTGGCGACGAGCCTGTAACCACTGCCGATGGGGCCCCCGCGTTGCTACGCGAGGCCTTGCTGAGAAGCTACATTCTCACAGAGCCCTCCAAGCAGCTCCTACAGGCGATCTCCGAGCGCGACAGCTCGGGCGGGTTTCTGGCCGACCTCCTCCTGCCCGAGGAAAAAGCCTCGCTTGAGAAATTTCTTTGGGGACGCGACGTGCTCGATGTGCTGCAGGAATTCGGTGCCGCGCGGTTCACGCCGGAAGAGTTCGTGAAGGTTCTCCGCAAGTTGCAGCCGCGCCTTTACTCGATAGCCTCCTCGCAGAGGGCGGTGGGCGAGTCCGTCCATCTCACGATCGCCGTTGTTCGCTACGATGTGAAAGACAGCCCCCGCATGCGCGAGGGGGTCTGTTCGACCTTTCTCGCCGAGCGTGCGGACCACGGCGCGCCAGTCTTTATCCATACGGCCAAACATTTCCGCCTCCCCGAGAATCCCGATGTGCCGGTGATCATGGTCGGGCCGGGCACTGGCATCGCCCCGTTTCGCGCGTTCCTCCAGGAGCGTAGGGCCGTCGGGGCCAAGGGGGCCAACTGGCTTTTCTTCGGCGACCAAAAGGCCGCCACCGATTTTCTCTACCGGGACGAATTCGAGAGCGCCGTGCAGGAAGGCCTCCTGACCCGATTCAGCACCGCTTTCTCCCGTGACCAAGAGCACAAAATCTACGTCCAACACCGCATGCTCGAGCACGGGGCCGAGCTCTATGAGTGGCTCCAGAAAGGGGCTTTTTTCTACGTCTGCGGCGATGCCAAAAGGATGGCCAAGGATGTCGACGAAGCCCTCCACGCCATCATCGAAAAACACGGCGGCAAATCCGCGGAACAAGCGAAGGACTACATGGACGCCCTCAAAAAAGAGAAGCGATACCGGAAAGATATTTACTAATGCCCAAATCCAACCGCCTCAAATGGCCACTCCTCCTCGCCGCCCTTGCCTTGATGATATTCAAGATCGTCGTCCTCTCCTCCTTCGCTTCCCGCTCAAAGCACATCCCCGAGCCTGACGAGAAGCCATGACCGATACCCCGAGGCACGTTCATTTTCTGGGCATCTGCGGCACGGCGATGGGTTCCGTCGCCGCTGCCATGAAGGACAAGGGATTCCAAGTCACTGGCCAGGACGACAACGTCTACCCGCCGATGTCTACGTTTCTCGAATCCAAGGGGGTCGGCATCATCCCGGGCTTCAATCCCGGGGACATTCCCGCCGCCGATCTCATCGTTGTTGGCAACGCGATGTCGCGCGGCAATCCCGCTGTCGAATCCGTGCTCAACCGCAAGCTCCTCTACCTCTCGCTTCCGGAAACCCTCAAACACTTCGTCCTGCGCGGGCGCCACAATCTCGTTGTGACCGGCACACACGGAAAAACCACCACCACCTCGATCCTGGCCTGGATTTTCGAGTCCGCCGGGCTTGAGCCCGGTTACCTGATCGGTGGCATCCCCGCAAACCTTGGGCAGGGAGCCAACCTGCGCGACTCAAGGTATTTTATTATCGAAGGCGACGAATACGACACCGCCTTCTTCGACAAGCGCTCGAAGTTCGTCCACTACCTTCCGGAACTCGTCATCGTCAATAATATCGAGTTCGACCATGCCGACATCTACCGAGATCTTGACGAAATCAAAACCAGCTTCCGGCGGTTATTGAACATCGTTCCCTCGGAGGGGATGGTCCTGCTCAATGGCGACGACCCCAATTGCCTCGATATTGCGAAAAACTCCCCCGCTCCGATTGTCGAGGTCGGGTTTTCCGCAAATTGCGCGAACCAGATTCGCGAGGTCACCCACTCCCCCGACGGGTGTGGATTCGAGTTGTTCAACGAGAGGTTCACCATCCCGCTCTCGGGGGATTTCAACATCCGCAACGCTGCGATGGCCGCCTCGGCGGCGCACTACTACGGCATTCCGATGGAAAAAATCCGCGCGGCCCTTGCTTCGTTCCAAGGCATCCGCCGGCGCCAGGAAGTGCGTGGAGTCGTCAACGGAGTCACAATCATTGACGACTTCGGGCATCACCCGACGGCCATTCGCGAGACCCTCTCGGGGCTTCGGAAAAAGTTCGGCCAAGTTCGTCTTTGGGCGCTCTTCGAGCCGAGATCCAACACCACCCGCCGGGCGGTTTTCCAGCACGATCTTCCGAAGGCCTTCGCCGACGCCGACGGTGTCTTCATTGCGCAAATAGCCCGCCTCGAGCAGTTGCCGGAAACCGACCGTCTCGACCCCGAGCGTGTCGTGGCCGACATCGCAGCCACCGGCAAGCCGGCATTCTACGAGCCCACCGCCGACAGTATCGTGAAGCGCCTCAAGCCTCTTGTTCAAGCCGGCGATGTGGTCGTGGTCTTCAGCAACGGAGGCTTCGACGGCATCCACCAAAAGCTTCTCGAGGGCCTGTAGCGGATTTCCAGGGGGCGGCGGCGGTTTTTCATCTATCCACTGTAGGTGCCTGTGGTCACACCGACTTGGCTTGTGGCATGGAGTTCCCGGTGCAGGCTGGATCCGGTTCTCCGGGCGGCGAGGAGGTTGCGGTAGGCTGTGATGATGCGGGAGGTGTCGGGGGCCGACTCTTCGAGGAGTTCGATGCGGAAGGTGCGGAGGCCCGCGGCGAGGAAGTCCTCGAAAAACGCGGCGCCTGTTTGCGCTGTGGCATGGAAGAGCGTATTGCGGCAGCCCACATCCGCGCGGAGCGGATGGGACACGCCCACGCGGTCGCGCAGGTGCACGCGGTGCTTTTCGCAGGGCCGACCGCAGTCTGTGTGATCCTTGCCGTTCGAGAGGAAGGCGGCGAAGACGCAGTGCTCCATGTGAAACATCGGCATGTGGTGGTGAATCGTCAGCTCAAACCAGTCCGGGGGCGCGTGGCGGAGCATGGAGAGGATTTGCGGAGCATTGAGATCGTGCGAGATCGTGAGGCGCTCAAGGCCGTGGTTGACGAGCACCGACGCGGTGGCGGGGTTGGCGACATTGAGGGAGAAGTCGCCCACGAGCCGGAGGCCGCCGCCCTCGAAATGCGAGATGCCGCCGATGTTGCGAATGAGAACGCCGTCAGGTTCCGCATTCGCGATGAGTTTGAAAAAACCTTCCTCGCCGGCCTTCTGGATGCGTGGCGTGGCGAGCAGGATCTGCGTGCCGGGATGGGCTCGGACGCTGGCCACGGCATCCTTGTAGCGGCGGATGTCCTCGTAATCGACGAGGATTTCCTCAACGCCCTCGTTCAGCGCGGCGGCGAGTTGATCCTTCGAGCGCACGAGCACGGTGAGCCGCGGGGTGGCGGATTGAGGGGGCGAAAAATGCGGCAGGATCTCCTCGAGGCGCATCTGTGGAGCGGTGTCGCGCGGCGGCTTGGCAAGACGGTCCACAAGTTCTCGGCGCAGGCGGTTGAGTTCCGATACAGGAAGGATCACCTCGCCCTGCAGACGCGTGTCGAGGGCTCCGAGCCTGAAGCCAGTGCCGCCGAGTTTGCCGAACTGGGCGCGGAGGGCCTCCGGGCCGAGCGGGCGGGTTCGCGCCGGCTCGAGAGGTGTGCGCGAGCGCACGAGATGGCCGTCGCATGAGATGGTGAGCGGCTCCCCGGCTCTTCCCTCGATGACGAGGTCGAGTGGAACGAGCCGCTTTTGCCTCGGATCGATGCGGCCGGCGAACGATGTTCGCAGTTCGCGGTCCAATGCGGGGTCGCTGGTCTTCCAGACCCTCGAGCCGATGGGAATTCCTGCGAAGCGGATTTTTCCCTGCTCGAAAAAGAGTTTCCCCCCGCGCACTTCGAAGAGGCGTCCGCCTTGTTCCTTCTCGGTATCGCCGCCGGTGTCGAAGACGACGCCATCGCCCGGTTTGAGCGGGACCGCGCGGGAGTCGATTTCGATATGGTCGCGGGCGACGGCCGCAACCCTGCCGACCAAGGCTCCCCGCTTTTTGCCAAAGCGGGCGCCGACGAGTTCCTGATGGTTCACGCCGTGCATCCAGCCGCTGAAGAGGCCGCGCGAGAACGTCATTTCCAGGCGATACCAATCCTCCGGCGACGTTGCCTTGAATTCTCCGGCCAGCGCCGCATCGATCGCCTTGCGGTAAACTGCCGTCACGGCCGCCACGTATTCCGGCGCTTTAAGGCGGCCTTCAATTTTGAACGAACGGATCCCGCGTGCGATGAGGCCGGGTATTTCATCCGCTGCGGCGAGATCCTGCGGGGAGAGGAGGTAGCGTTTGTCGCCGAGATCGACCGTCTTGCCGTCCACGACAAGCTGGTAGGGCATGCGGCAGGCTTGGGCGCACTCGCCGCGATTGGCGCTCCGGCGGCCCAGTGCCTCGCTGGTGAGGCATTGGCCGGAGTAGGCGACACACAGCGCGCCATGGACAAAGGTCTCCAATGGCAGGAGCGGAGGGAATTTCTCCAGCTCGCGGAGGGAGAGTTCGCGGGCTAGGACGACCTGCTTGACTCCGAGGCCGGCGGCAAAGCGCACGCCCTCCGGCGAGGTGATTGTCATTTGCGTGGAAGCATGCACGCGCAGGTCGGGGAACATGCGGCGCGAGATCTCGGCGAGCCCGACATCCTGAATGATCACCGCGTCCACGCCCGCATCGTGCAGGGTTTGCAGCTCCGCGACGGCATCGGAAAGCTCATCGGTGAAGATGAGAACATTGAGTGTCACGTAGCCTTTGACGCCGTGGGAGTGGAGGAATGCCATGATCTCCGGCAAGGCCTCGGCGTCGAAGTTGTCAGCCCGCATGCGGGCGTTGAAGCGGGAGAGGCCGAAAAACACGGCGTCCGCCCCGTTTGCCACGGCGGCCCGGAGGCAGTCCCAGTCGCCTGCGGGGGAGAGCAGTTCTGGTTCGATGGGCTCGGGAGGCATCAATGGACGGGGTCCTCAATGATGCGAATGGCGGGGTCCTCCTGGCGTTTCACGATGTAGATGCCCACGGGGTTCTTGTTGAGGAGTTCGTGGCCGGTGAGCACGAACTCGGGGTAGAACCTGTCGCTGGCGGGTTCGTAAACCATTTCTCCGCTGAAGCGCCCGCCGAGGCGGTATTCATAGTTGTTATCCGTGCCGAGCGTGCCTCCCGCGCGGTCGGGGGCTTGGGTGGTCTGCTCGTTGAGCATCACGAGGCGGGCGGTCGTCCAAGGTTTGCCCGGCTCGCGCACCCATCCCCACATTTTATAATCGGTCTTATACATCCGGCGTCCGATGAAATAGCTGCCCCGGGGCTCCGCACGGATCGCGTCGTTCATGGCTGCGCGCGCGGGAGCTTCGGGATCGATCGTTTGGCAACCCGAGAGAATGAGCAGGGCTGCGGCGACGGCGGGAAGCCGGTGGAAAAGCGCACGAACTGTGGGGAGGGGGCGAACCCTCTCCTGATGGCCTGGCCGCGAGGCGGGAGTGGTCATGATGCGTGGTTTTGTAACAACGGATGCCCCCGCTGGGCACGGAGAAAAGAGGGAGAGGCTCGCCATGCCTCAATCCCAAAGATGGTCGAGACCGCGGGAGATGCAGGCGAAGAGGTGGTCGATTTCCTCGCGGGTGATGATAAGGGGAGGGGCAATGGCGATGAGGTTGCGGATGCCTCGGACGATGGCTCCCTCCTTGCGGATGAGGTTGGCGGCCGGGAGGCCTAGGGCGCTGGCGGGGGTGAGGGCGCTGCGTCCGCCCCGTGGAACGAGGTCCATGGCCCCGATGAGCATTTCTCCGCGGATTTCGCCGACGGCGGGGTGGTTCGCCATGGCGCGGAGTTTTTGCTGAAAATATGGTCCCACATCGTTTCGCACGCGCTCGATGAGGCCGAGGTTTTCGATGGTTTCGAGGTTTGCGAGGGCGGCTGCGGCGCTGGTCGGGTGCCCGGAGTAGGTGAACCCGTGGCCGAAGTAGCCGCCTTTGAAAACAGACTCCGCGATTTCCTCGCTGACCATGGTGGCGCCGAGGGGGAGGTAGCCGCTGGTGATGCCTTTTGCGAGAGTGATGATGTCGGGGTCGAGATCCCAGAGAGTGCTGGCGAACCAGTCGCCGATGCGGCCGAAGGCGGTAATGACCTCGTCGGCGACGAAGAGGATATCATTTTCGCGGAGAAGGGCGCGAAGTGCCGCGAGGTGGCCCGGGGGTGGAGGGATCACGCCACCGGCGCCTTGCACCGGCTCGACGAACATGGCGGCGATGGTCTCGGCCCCCTCCTGGCGGATGATGCGGGCGGTCTCATCGATGCACCAGCGCCCGAAGGCCTCGTGGTCCAGCGGAGAGTTGTAGCCCCAGGGATGTGGGCCTGGCACGTGAATGAAGTCGGGGAGGGGGAGATCGAACGGCTCGTTGACTGCGGGCAGGCCGGTCATGCTCGCCGTGGCGAGGGTGACTCCGTGGTAGGAGAAGCTCCGTGAGAGGATCTTCCTTTTGGAGGATTGGCCTCGAATTTTGTTGCGGGAGCGGATGATTTTGAGAGCGGTCTCGTTCGCCTCGGAGCCCGAGTTCGAGAAGATCGTGCGGTTGATGCGGGGGGGGGCTTTTTTAGCGAGGAATTCGGCGACGCGGATTGGAGGTTCCGTCGTGGTGTTGAAAAAGGAAGGGTAGTAGGGAAGCTCGGTCATCTGTTTTTCCACCGCGCGCACGATGGCCGAGCAGTTGTAGCCCACGTTCACGCACCAGAGGCCGGCGAGCCCGTCGATGAGTCGGCGGTCGTGCTCGTCGATGAGAAAACACCCGTCGCCGGATTTGATCAAATGCGTCCCCGGCGCGTGCATATCGAGGTGGTGGGTGAAGGGGTGCATGTGGTGCCTGCGATCCAGTTCGCGAAGGGCCTCGACGGAGGGCGATATGCTCATGAACGAAGACTAGCACTGCCGCCAGTGGCTTTCCAGCAAACAAAATCATGACCATCGCGTGGGCTGCCGCTGTGGCGAGGGCGGAGGCGCTTTGCAAATTGGGATTCGACTTGGGGTGGCAGGTCGGCGAGTTTCCGCGCATGAAATTTGTCGATGAGATCCGTGTTCATGCAAAAGCGGGGGATGGAGGGAACGGGTGCTGCAGTTTTCGCCGTGAGAAATTCGTGCCCCGTGGTGGGCCGGATGGCGGGGACGGCGGGCGCGGGGGGGATATTGTTTTGGTGGCGGATCACGATGTCGACAGCCTGGTGGCGCTGTTTTTCGAGCCGCTGATCCGCTCAAAGCGCGGTTCGCACGGCAAGGGCAAGGACAAGCAGGGGCGGAGCGCCGAGCCGAACCGCCTCAAAGTTCCCATGGGCACTGTCATCTACCGTGCCGGGCAGTCGCAGCGCGACGATGTGGAGGAGGAGCCGATCGCCGATCTCTCGGCGGCCGGGCAGGAATTCCTCCTTTGCAAAGGGGGCGACGGGGGCAAGGGGAACACGCATTTCAAATCCTCCACAAACCGCGTGCCGCGGCAGGTCACGAAGGGCTATCCCGGCGAGGAGGGGTGGTTCATGATGGAGTTGCGCACGATCGCCGACATTGGCTTGGTCGGCTACCCGAATGCGGGCAAGTCCACGTTGCTCCGCGCGCTCTCGGCGGCCAAGCCCAAGACGGCATCGTATCCTTTCACCACATTGCACCCGCTCGTCGGGGTGGTCGAGTTGGCGGAATACGGGCGCGCAACGGTGGCGGACATCCCGGGATTGATCGAGGGGGCGCACGAAAACCGCGGTCTCGGGCATGAGTTCCTGAGGCACATCGTGCGGTGCAAGTCGCTCTTCTTCGTGCTGGACATGGCCGGCAGCGAGGGGCGCAGTCCCATCGACGACTACCAATCGCTGCGCAAGGAATTGCGGCTGTATGACCCGACGCTCACGGCCAAGCCGGCATGTGTGATCGCCAATAAAATGGATTTGCCGGAGGCCGAGGAGAATCTGCGCGTGTTCAAGACCCGGTTCCCAAAGCTCAAAGTCCTGTCTGTCTGCGCGGAGATCGGCGAGGGGATGGACAAGGTCTTCCAGTATATCGGGAAAAAAGTGGCAGTGTAGTGTGCTGAGGGAGGTTTTTCCCTGGCAAAAAAACGGGCGAGCGCTTCTGGCGCCCGCCCGGGAATTTTCGGGTTTGGGGGAGTTTGCTTATTTCTTATCGAGGGTGGTGTTCCACGCGTCGATCCGGTCTTTTTGAGCGGTGAAGAGTTCGTCGGTGGGGTCGAGGATTTCGATCTTTTCGATTGTGTCACCGGCGCGGACGGCATTGACGACGTCTTGTCCCTTGGTCACGAAGCCAAAGACGGTGTGTTTGCCGTCGAGGTGTGGAGTCGGGACGTGGGTAATGAAAAACTGGCTGCCGTTTGTGCCCGCTCCGGCGTTGGCCATGGAGAAGATGCCAGGTTTGTCATGCTTGAGGCCGGATTTGACCTCGTCTTCGAACTTGTAGCCCGGTCCGCCGCTGCCGGTGCCGGTGGGATCGCCGCCTTGGATCATGAATTGGGGGATGACGCGGTGGAATGTGATGCCGTTGTAGTAGCCCCGCTTCGAGAGGTTGAGGAAATTCGCAACGGTGATGGGGGCCGCGGAAGGTTGGAGTGTGGCCTCGATGGGACCCTTGTTGGTGGTGAGAATAATGCGGATGTCTTGCATGGGGGCAGAGTCTGTCGCTGAGAGGGCGGTGATTGTCAAACCGAGAAGCAGGGCGGAGAAGAGTGGTTTCATCGGCCAAAGACTATGCGGAGGCAGTGGGATTTCGCAACTTCCTGTCGAAAGAAAATGTCCAAGCGGAGGGCGGGGGCCTCATTTCAAGCCACAGGCCGGACGAGGCGGCGAATGTCCTCCGGGAGTTCGGCGCGGTGTTCATCAATCGTTCGGTCGATGAAAAGGATGCCGCGTGTGTGGTCGATTTCGTGTTGGACGGCGCGGGCGAGGAGTCCGTCGGCCTCGAACACGAGTGTCGAGCCGTCGAGCATGGTGGCCTGCACGCGGACGGAGAGGGGGCGGGCGATCTCGGCGGAGACTTCCGGGAAGCTCAGGCAGCCCTCGTTTTCGAGGTGGGTTTTGCCGAAGGTCTCGATCTCGGCATTCAGGAGGACCAGGGGCATGCGGGACTCGAAATCGGTGCGCTTGCCGTTGATCCGCATCGCGCTCGGGCGTTTCTTGATTTGGGGGACGTCGAGGACGAAGAGCTGGAGAGGGATGCCGACCTGCTGGGCGGCGAGGCCCAGGCCTTCCGCCTCGAGCATGGTGTCGATCATGTCTCCCACGAGGCGGAGCAGGGGCTTGTCGATTTTTTCTATGCGTGGGCCGGGGGTTCGAAGCGCGGGATGGTCGAATTGGGCAATTTCGAGGATCATGGTGTCGGAGTTTCGGGTTGGGTGAAGGCGGGGACGTCCTTGATTCCGGCAGCCTTGAGGGCGTCGAGGATTTTCACAACGACTCCGAACGGGGCCTCGCGGTCGGCTTGGAGGGCGATGGCGCGGGATGGTTGGGAGGTGCGGGCGGCTTGGAGGTCCTGTGCGAGGGAGTCGAGTGTTGCGGGTTTATCGTCGAGGGTGATTTCGTTGGCGGACTTCACGCGAAGGACGATGGGTTCCTTGGTCTCGGCGGCTGTGGATTCGGCCGACTTGGAGTCCGGGAGGTTGATCTGGAGGCGGGGTTGGGGTTTCCGGAAATTTGTTGTGACAATAAAAAAGATGAGAAGAATCGCGAGGATATCGATGAGTGAGACGATATTGATCACCGGGCTGCGGCGTTTGCGCGTGTAGAATTGCATCGCTGGCTTAGCGGGTGGTGGCGGGCTGGTAGAGCTTGGCCAGAAGGTCGGCGGCGACCGACTCCATCTCGATGGCCATCATTTCGATGCGGCGTTGAAAGTAGCTGTGGGCAGTAAGGCTGGGAACCGCCACGGCCAGACCAACGATGGTGGTATTGAGAGCCTCGGAAATCCCCCTTGCAATGGTGATGGGGTCGCCCGTCCCGCCGAGCGCGGCGAAGATCCCCACAAGGCCGGAGAGCGTGCCGAGAAGCCCGATGAGCGGTCCCGCACCGGTGGCGATTTCCAGCACGACGAGACCTTTTTCCATGCGGGCCATCTCGTGGCGGGCGCAGGTCTGGACGGCTTCAAGATTCTCGGATTTCGACCAATTGAGGTGGTTGAGGAGGGTGGAAATAATGCGCGAGATCGAGGACGGGTGCTCCTGTGTTGATTCGTAGAGGGCCTCGAGGGTGTGGCCTGGTTGAAGAGCCTCCACGGCATCGACGACCTCGCGGGGAATGACGGCGCTCTCGCGCAGACGCCGGAATCGAAGCAAGATCGCTGTGAGGGAGAGGATCGAGAGGAGGACGAGCAGCACCATGAAGGGGCCGCCTTTGACAAAAAAATCGGAAATCGCCGAGAGCGTCGTTTGAGAAATCATCAGTTTCCCAGAATGCTAAACGAGTAGTCGATTTCGAGGCCACCGTTTTCGAGGAGTTTCACAACTTCCGGGGGAATCGCGGGAATTTTTGCATCCATGATTGCGGAGAGGCTTACGGAGGCGAAGCTCTCGTTCGACGTGTTGGAAAGCACGCGCGGCGCTTTGACCTTGCCTGCCGGGGTCACTGTAAAGCGGATCTCGACCGTGCCGATGTTCAGGAGGCCCATCTGGTCCCTAACGTAGTAATTCCAGCGCGAGCCGATGGCGTCGGACAGGGCTTTTTTATATTTTCCGAGCGGTGTGGCGTTGGCCTCCACTGCGGCGCGGCCACGGTTCGAGACGTTGCCACGCAGGCGGGTGACGCGGGTTTCCGATTGGTAGGCGGATTCCGCAGCGGGGCGTTTCGGTTGGGGGTTCGCAGGTTTTGCGATCTGCTTCGAGGTCGGGGGCGGCTCTGGCGCTTCCAGAGGCGCGAGTTCGGTCTCGATACGCGGGGTGGGGGAGGGTTCGGATTGGTCGGGCACGTCGCGCGGGGTGGCCTCGGTGGGAGTGGATGGCATGGCCGGGGCTTCGCTTTTTCCGGCCGTGAAGTTCCGATCCTGAAGTTCGATGGAAGGCTCCTCGCGGCCCTCCAAGGAGGGGGCGGACTCAGCGCCGGTCGGGGGAGCCTCGCTTGCCGCGAGCGAGTCGTTGGCGGATTCGAATGCGGCATTCTTGTCCGGCTTGCGCTCGAGTTTTTCCTGGAGGGGAGTGTCAACAAAACGCGGGCGTGGTGCGGGGGCGGAGAGAGGCGGCAGGATCGTGAGCTGCACCGGTTCCTCCTCCTCGGGGGCGGGCTCCTTGATGAGCCTGGTGCTCGCCAGAAGGAAAATGCCGACACCGAGGATGAGTAAAATATGGATCGCGACGGAGGCGAAAAATGCCACCGCCGTCTCATGGCGCGATTCCTCACGCCGGCTGACCGCCGAACTCATCCGGGAAGAATAGACGGAGTGTCCAGCGCACGGCAAATTCCATGTCTTGACCGCCTGCAAAAACGCGTGAGAGGATCACCAGTCAGCAAAAACCCTACCTATCGTGGACATCAAAGAAATTCGCACACTCATCGACCTCATGAAGAAGAACGGCGTGGCCGTTTTTAAAATGGAGCGGGAAGGATTCAAAATCACCCTCAAAACCGAGGACAGCGGCATGTCGGCTCGGATGGGGGCTTCCCAACCGGTCCACGCCTTGATCGAACAGGCCTCCTTGCCGGCCGCCGCCCCCGCGGTGGCTTCCGCACCTGCGGCCCCGGCCCAAGCGGCTGGACCCGAAATCAACTCCCCGATGGTTGGCACGTTTTACTCCGCGGCATCGCCAGACTCCCCGGCGTTCGTTTCCGTCGGCCAGGAAATCACTCCCGATACCGTGATTTGTATTATCGAGGCCATGAAAGTGATGAACGAGGTCAAGGCCGAGGTCGCGGGTGTGGTCGCTGAAATCTGCGCCGAAAACGGCAAGCCTGTGCAATTTGGCCAGCCCCTCTTCCGTCTTAAATAATTTCGCGGCCCTCACGCCATGTTCAAAAAAATCCTGATCGCCAACCGGGGCGAAATCGCGCTGCGCATCATCCGGGCCTGCAAGGAACTCGGCATCCAATCGGTCGCCATCTACTCCGAGCCCGACATCGACAGCCTGCATGTGCAATTCGCCGACGAGGCCATCTGCATCGGCCCGGCTCCCAGCTCCGAGAGCTATCTCAAAATCGATCGCATCATCAGCGCGGCGGAGATTGCCGATGTGGACGCCATTCATCCCGGCTACGGGTTTTTGGCCGAGAACGCCCATTTCGCGGAGGTCTGCGGCACCTGCAATATCAAATTCATAGGGCCCACCCCGCAAGCGATCCGCTTGATGGGGGATAAAAACTCCGCACGCGAGTGTGCCCGCAAGGCCGGCGTGCCAACCTCGCCCGGCAGCGATGGCACGGTGGACAACGAGACCGAGGCGCTCAAGGTCGCCCGCCAAATCGGATTCCCCGTTATGATCAAAGCGGTGGCCGGAGGCGGCGGACGCGGCATGCGCATCGCGAGCAACGAGGGCAGCCTTGTTCAAGGTTTTCACGCCGCCCGCATGGAGGCCGAGAAGGCCTTTGGAAATGGCGCGGTTTACATTGAGAAATTCATCGTGAACCCGCACCACATCGAGTTTCAGGTTTTCGGTGACGACCACGGGCGGATCGTCCACCTCGGAGAGCGCGACTGCTCGCTCCAGCGCCGCAACCAGAAGATCGTGGAGGAATGCCCCTCTCCGCTCATGTCTCCGGAACTTCGCGCCAAGATGGGCGATGCGTCCATCCGCCTCTGCGAAAGCGTCGGATACTCCAATGCCGGAACCATCGAGTATCTCGTCGATGACGCCGGGAATTTCTATTTCATGGAAATGAACACGCGCATCCAAGTCGAGCATCCGATTACCGAGGAGGTTTACGGATGCGATCTTGTGAAGCAGCAAATCCAGGTCGCCGCCGGCGAGCACCTCAGCAAATACGTCGTCGAGGCCCAACCCCGCGGCCACGCCATCGAGTGCCGCATCAATGCCGAGGATCCGGAAAAAAATTTCCAACCCTGCCCCGGCAATATCGACCTCTATTACGCGCCCGGCGGACGAGGCGTGCGCATCGATTCGCACGCCTACGCGGGCTACCCGATCCCGCCGAACTACGACTCGATGATCGCCAAGGTCATCGCCACCGCCTCCAGTCGCTCGGCGTGCATTAATCGCATGTCCCGGGCCCTCAACGAATACATGATCACCGGGATCAAGACCACGATCCCGTTTCAGCTCGCCATCATGCAGAACTCGCATTTCCGGCGCGGCGAATATCACACCGGATTCGTTGAGCAACTCCTGCGCGACGGTGTGCCCGTGATGCGCTGACAGGCACCGACCAGCGTGCGGCCCCGGTCTGCGCGACAACCGCTCGGGACCGCGCGTCGAGGAGGTCGGTGTTCTCCTGCCGCCGCGTTTCTTGCTTTCCACCCGCACAGTCTTTTTACTTAACCGTCCATGTCTCTTCGTTTTTTCAACACGCTCACCCGCCAAGTTGAGGACTTTCAGCCTCGCGAGCCGGGGCATGTGAAGCTCTATACCTGTGGACCGACGGTTTACAACTTTGCGCACATTGGCAATTTTCGCGCCTACATTTTCGAGGATCTCCTCCAGCGCCACTTGGAATACCGTGGCCTTAAGGTCGAGCGCGTCATGAACCTCACCGACGTGGACGACAAGACCATCCGCGGATGCCGAGCCGCCGGCTTGCCTCTCGCCGACTTCACAGCCCCCTTCAAGGCCGCGTTTTTTCAGGATCTCGATGCCCTCCGCATCAAGCGTGCCGACCATTTTCCGGAAGCCACCGCGCCCGAGCACATCGCACGAATGATCTCGATGATCTCCACCCTCATCGAAAAAAACCATGCCTACCGTGCGGACGATGGATCGGTGTATTTCCGCATCCGCTCGTTCTCCGGCTACGGATGTCTCTCGCATTTCAATCCCGACGAACTCCTCGACGGTGTGCGTGTGCGCAACGACGAATACGGGAAGGAAAACGTGGGCGACTTCGCGCTCTGGAAGGCGTGGGACCCCGCCGACGGGGACGTCGGGTGGGAGAGCCCGTGGGGGCGGGGGCGGCCGGGCTGGCACATCGAGTGCAGCGCCATGGCCACCGGCCTCCTCGGTCCCGAACTCGATATTCACTGCGGTGGAGAGGACAATATCTTCCCGCACCACGAAGCCGAAATCGCCCAGAGCGAATGCGTCACCGGCCAGCCGTTTGTGCGGCTCTGGATGCACTGCCGCCACCTCCAGGTCGAGGGCTGCAAGATGGCAAAAAGCGCAGGCAACTTTTTCACCCTCCGCGATCTTGTCGAAAAAGGCTGGAGCGGCCGGGAAGTCCGCTACGCTCTCCTCTCCGTCAAATACCGCGAGCCCCTCAACTTCACTTTTGAAGGTCTCGCAGCCGCCCGGGCCGCGCTGCAGCGCCTCGACGAGTGGACGCTCCGCCTGCGCGACATCGCCTCGGCCGCCAAGGGCGACCAGTCCCTCGAAGGCCTCGATGCCTTTGGCAAAGCCCTCGACGACGACCTCAATATCTCCGCCGCCCTGGCCGCGATCTTCGACACCATCCGTCTCTCCAACCGCCGCATGGACCAAGGGACGCTCACCCCCGATGAGGCCGCCCATCTTTTGAAATGGCTCTTGGGTGTGAACTCCGTCCTCGCCCTCGACCCGGAGGCCACCGCGTTGCCCGACGCCATCGCAGGACTCCTCGCCCGCCGTGCCGAAGCCCGTGCCTCCAAGGAGTGGACGCTCAGCGATCAACTCCGCGACGAAATCCTCGCCGCCGGATGGATCGTTAAAGACACCAAGGACGGACAGAAAACCACACCCGCGCCTCCAGCCGCGACCACCCACTGACACCCATGTTTTCCATCGACGAATTTTTCGAC